>FLNX01001890.1_pt1 | contig 29158 bp, 23 predicted proteins | sample 1140341 | NCBI WGS metagenome assembly FLNX01 (sample SAMEA3878208, study PRJEB12797) | bioreactor metagenome | biome: Moose rumen | place: Sweden | collected 2011-10 | reverse complement strand
TTAAATAGATTTAAGTTTTTCTTAGCCCCTAAAGAGGCACGATTAACATTGTTCTTCATAATAATATTGTGTTTTATATTTATTTCGTAGATTGTTATACATATGTTGTCCTCTATGCCTTTTTCTCGGTCCTTCCCAATATTTTCTTATACCAAATCGAGGGTCCAAATTGCTCTTTATGTTCCATAACAAATTTTAATCCAGCTTTTGATAATCTGCCTATACATCTATCCTTTATCCAAAATACTTCTTTTTTATATACTTGTTGAACTATATGTGTATTATCGTATTGAAATTTGTATTGCCTACCATTTTCATCTTCGGTTAAAAAATGTTCTTCGCTCATAGGGATGTTGTTACGTCCGCCTTTTCCTTTACTATGTGTCAGAACACATGCATCAAAATATGTCTGCCATGGCATAACATCTTCTAAACATACTATAGGGTGATAGATATTGCCTTTGCTAAACCTTTTTTCCCCTCTATATATTTCGCCTTTTTTCATATTCAATAGTTCGTTAATTTTTTAATAACAGTTCAATAGTGTGGCAGTTAAGTACTGTCGGACTATTTATTCTATCTTTACGCCCAGCACCAACTCTCAATCAGGTTGGCAATCTCCTCTGCCCATTGCTCATTGAAGCGGTCATTAATATATTTAGGTGCGAGGTAGGAGCCATCTTCTGCTTGTTTATATAAGCGAGCATTTTCTGTCCACCATATTTTATACTGAGTCGGTGCATATTTTTTGATAGCCTTTTCCACCTCTTTAGCAGAACATGATTCTGCGGTTAAGATAATGGTACAACCTATGCTAACCATCTCGTCTAAAACAACTTCATAGTTACTCCCGTTATCGCCATGACTGATAATGCCAACAAGCACATTATTGATAGTCACAGTCGCATTGATATCATCCCAATCAGGGTCTGTAAGTAACTCATGCGGATAACGCTCACTCAGTTTCTCATATACTTTCACAATGGAGCTTGTCTTTCCATTATTCGATTCTCCGTAATTGATGATTATCGTCTTTTCCACAGCCATATTTACTATGTGTTTATGGTTATTATATTTCGTGTTTCTTTTCTTCTCTACACCTTATTATTATATGTCGCGGGCACGTATTGCTTTTTTTATCTCGGCAGAAAGGTCATCTGCCACCTATAATGACAATGTTCAAGCATATGTACAAAAAGAGCGTGAAGTTCATTTGTTCTTCACGCTAACTGAGGGCTTCGCAATCCCCGTAACTGGTAGAAAAAACAACCGAAGTCCACGCCCGATATGCACAAGCATCCTGCCTATAGCATAGGCAAGGACGATATATAATACATATCACGAGGACATTCATTGTTGCCATTTGGACCAGTTACGAAATGTTGCGAAGATTCCAGTTAGTCGCAAACAACGTCAATAAACGCCTTATTATGTCCCCCTATTTTACATCAGTGGGTGATGGTGCCATTTTACGTCCGATACAAGACGGTACTTTTACATCACTTCCTTTAGAATCACCTCAGGATTCAAATCCATCTTCATAATCGCAGACAACTTCTTCCCTAAATCTTTCACCGAATGACCACAGTGGTATACCATATCATCTATAATCACCCAACGATCATGTGAGGCTTTGGACCATTGATGAGTGTTAATCGGTTGCTTTCCTTTAGACACATTATGTGCGTCGCGGAGGGATTGGTGTTCACTACCCGAGTAGATATCGGCAGTAACGCAGATTGCACGCACATCCAATATATCAAAAGTCTCAGCATCTATATATGGATCAATAATTACTACGCGCTTAGTAGCCGTCTTAACCAATTTCTCCAATAGCAACCTTGCATCAAAAAACTGTCCCTCAAAGAAGACTTGCTCAATTGGAGGCAATGCCGCACGAACAAAGAAATCCACTTTATTATGCAAATCATTGATCTGCTCAGTGTGCTCTTGCAACCGGCGGTCAATACGTTCTTCCAAATATAAGAGTTGCTGATTATATGCATATCCGCGCAATAGATACTCTTTGATAATTTTCAATGCCCACTGGCGAAAACGAGTTCCTGCCTGCGATTTAACACGATAGCCAACTGATATAATAACATCCAAATTATAGTACGCAACATGCCGAGTCACTTGACGCCCACCTTCTGTTTGAACTATTAAAAAATCTTTAACAGTTGCCTCTTTGTCCAATTCCCCTTCTTTGAATATATTGCGGATATGAATACTAATATTGGGTATTGTTGAGCTAAACAATGATGCCATCTGCTGCTGGCTGAGCCATACGGTCTCATTAGCCAACTGCACATCCAACTGCAACGTATTGTCTTCTGTACGATAGACTACTACGCCCTCCGCTTTAGGATTAGATGGTATAATCTCGTTTGTCATTATATTTGTCAACACCTGTTATTTCAATAAACGCCTTATTATGTCCCCCTATTTTACATCAGTGGGTGATGGATGCCATTTTGAGTTGGGCAACGCAACTATATATTTTTGTAATTTCGCCTGCAAAAGTAATACTTTATTTTGACTTATGCAAATAAAAGTGGATTTTTTTGCCAAAAAGACAAAAAAGAGCGCTTGCGCGGTCTTAGAAATATAGATAAAATAGGTTGTATTTGTCGCCAAATACGGAAACGATTTCTCGCCATCTCGGACATAAAATTCTGCCATTTCGGACATAAAAATCCGCCATTTCGGACACAAATTGAAAATAAATTTGCATAATCCATTTATTTTTAGTAATTTTGCTATTGTTGAGTTTCATTCTTTTTGCAATATGTCAAAGGTCACTTTTAGTGAGTAAGGCACATATTTTCGCCAGAAAGACAAAAAAGAGCGCTTGCGCGCTCTAAAAATGGGTCTGTCTCTGTCTTCACTTTAGCATTGACCGTCGGCTCACCATCGGTGTCCTTAGGTTGAAGAAAGTCGAGAGGTGACGGCCCCTTAATAGACAAACTTATAACTGACTTGTTCGCGGTAGTGTTCTCCCGGGCGGAGAATGCAGTTGGGGAAGTTGGTGTGATTGGGGCTATCAGGCCAGTTCTGCGCCTCTAAACAGATGGCGTGCTGCACATCATAGACCTTACCTGACTTACCTTCATTTTGCTCCACCCAGTTGCCGGTATAGACCTGCAAGCCGGGCATGGTGGTCCATACCTCCATTGTTCTGCCATCCGCACTGACCGTGGCGGCATGCTGCAGTTTATGCGCAGGATTGGGGCGTAAGCACCAGTTGTTATCTATCCCTCTGCCGAGTGCAAAGAAAGGGTCATCAATCCTGTCCCCGACACGCGTGGGCTGCCTAAAGTCCATGGGCGTACCCTCTACGGGTAGCACTTCTCCTGTTGGTACAGCCGTTTCGTCAAAGGGTGTATAGGAGTCGGCATTGACTTGGAGGATATGGTCATGCACGGTGCCGGAGCCTTCGCCGGCGAGGTTGAAGTACGCATGTTGGGTGAAGCCGAGGATAGTGGGTTTGTCCGTTTTCGCCTGATAGGAGACGGTGAACGCTCCTTCGTGGTTAATGGAATAGGTTACCTCAACATCTAAGTTGCCCGGGTAGTTCTCCTCCCCGTCTGCCGCGTGGTAGTGCAGGGTGATGGAGTGTTGGCTCTGTCCGATGACATCCCAGACCTTCTCGTTGAAACCCGATACGCCACCATGGAGAGCGTTGGTGCCATTGTTGATAGGTAATTGATACTCAACGCTATCTATGGTAAAGCGTCCGTTTTTGATACGGTTAGCGTAACGCCCGATGACGGCATTGAAGTAGGTCTCCTTGGTTTGCCACTCCTCAAGGGTTTTGAAGCCAAGGACAATATCCTTGACTTCTCCCTTGTTGTTAGGAACTTGCAGGGTCACAATCTTGGCCCCGTAATTGGTTATCTGTGCCCGCATGCCACGAGGGCCTGTGAGGGTATAGAGTCTAATCTTATTCATGGATTTATTGTTTAAAATACTCTACGTGCGCCATCCGATATTTCGGCGACATAGAAATCGGGTTTGATACCGGTTTTAGCCTCATACTCATTGCCGACTTGGGCTTTGAAGTTGTCGATGGCTTCGTCCTTGACAAGGCTGACGGTACACCCGCCGAATCCGCCACCGGACATACGGCTACCGATAACGCCGTCGACCTTCCATGCGGCTTCAGCCATAGCGTCAAGATTGAGCCCCGTTACCTCATAGTCGTCACGAAGAGATACATGGGAAGCGTTCATGAGTTTACCGAACGTCTCGATATCTCCCTTCTTGAGTGCCTCTACAGCGTCGCGTGTGCGTTGACCTTCGGTCACGACGTGTCGGGCACGACGATGAGCCACTTCGTCAGTGATAGCGGACTCAATCTGATGGAACTCCGCCTCGGTCAGTTCGGCCAGGTTCTTGAGTTCAGGCTTCACGGTACGCAGTTGCTCTAATGCCGTTGCACATTGTGCTACGCGGTCGTTGTAAGCCCCTGAGTCGAGGTGATGAGGACTATGGGTGTTGGAGATAACAACCTTAATACCATCCAGTTTGACGGGTACGAGGTCGAAGTTGAGCGTGTCGCAGTTGAGGTAGATAGCGTGGTCCTTCTTGCCTTGTGCAGAAGCGAACTGGTCCATGATACCGCAGTTGACACCGGCATATTCGTGCTCGGAGAGTTGCCCAATCTTAGCCAGTTCCGTGCGGTCATAACCGGTATGCAGTAACTCATTGAAAGCGTACGCAGTAACCACTTCGAGTGCAGCAGATGAACTGAGTCCTGCACCGGCAGGCACATTGCCCCAGATGAGCATGTCATAGCCCTGAGGGATGGTTATGCCGCGTTTAACGAACTGCGCAATACAGCCCAGGGGATAGTTGACCCACGAGCGGTTGGGCAGGGGGGCAAAAGGTTGGTCAATAGAGACCTCAATGATCTCGGGCATGTTGAGGGATTTGAAACGCAACAGGTGGTCCTCGTTAGGCGCCATCAGCAAGTAAGTACCAAAACTCAGAGCACATGGGAAGACGTATCCACCGCAGTAATCTACGTGCTCACCGATGAGGTTAATACGACCGGCGGAGAAGAATCCGTCCGTTGCTTCTTTTCCGTAAGCTTCTACAAAAGCTTGTTGTAATTCTTTGATTTCCATGATACTAAATTTATTTGTTAGTTAATATGTATTGCCTGCAAATACGCATAGACTTTTTCGACGGGAAAGCCCATGACATTGAAGTACGAGCCATTGAGTGCCGTGCAGCCGATATAGCCTATCCATTCTTGGATGCCGTAAGCGCCGGCTTTGTCAAAGGGCTGATAATGCGTGATATAGTAGTCTATTTCTTCTTCCGTTAGGGCTCGGAAGGTTACATCGGTTTGGTCCACGACTTCGGTTATGGCGCCTTGCTGCGCAAAGCAGACAGCGGTGTAGACTTGGTGGGTCTTGCCACTAAGATGTCGGAGCATCTGACGGGCGTCGGAGACGTCCTTGGGTTTGCCCATCATTTGTCCGTCACACCAGACAATCGTGTCTGCGGTGATGAGTAACTCGTTGGGTTGAAGATGCGGTTGATACGCCTCGGCTTTCGCGCGCGCAATATAGATAGGTATATCCCCGCCCTGCAGGGAAGCGGGGTAACTCTCATCGGCATGAATATCGACTATGTCAAAGGCGATATCCAATCCTGCGAGCAGTTCTCGCCGGCGAGGTGATTGGGAACCTAAGATGATCTTCATTACAAGTAGTTTTTCAAGACGAAGGCAGCCATAACGCCCATGAACATAACGAACTTAATGAGCAGTTGTGCCGACCGATAATCGGATGGTATTTTGGCACTCCAAAGTAGGGCTATATCCCCTGCGAGGGGAACGAGTATGCCTAAGGTGATGTATTTCTGAATAGCACCCCACGGTTCGGCGAGTTGAGGGACGAACCACCCCACATAGGCGAGGCCGGTCATGGAGAGTAGGATGAGTGCTGTGACAATGACCTTAGTCCAAGTGTCGCCGATGACGATAGGGAGCGAGTGACACTCCAACTCGCGGTCGCCGACCTGGTCCTGCAGGTCCTTGGTTATTTCGCGGACGAGCGTCAGCAGAAAAGCGAAGAGGGCATAACCGCCATAGATGGGCAACCAGATACCCGAGTAAGGCATGTGGAGGAGCAAGATCATCATCGGTACTAGTGCCGAGACGAAGGCGACAATGAGATTACCAATGAGCAGTTGACGCTTATAAGACGCTGAATAGAACCACAATAGCCCTGCAACGATGGGGAAGATGAACCCGATGGTCCAACTCTTTGCCCACCAAGCAACGACAGCGCCTGTGATGATACCTAATGCCATGAGAACATAGAAGATGCGCATGGCATCGTCCTTACTGAAGACGGTCGTTACCAGCACTTTATCGGGACGATTGATGCGGTCTATCTTGATATCGAAATAGTCATTGATGACATATCCCGCAGCTGCGACACTGCAAACAGCAACGATGAGCAAGGTCAACACCCACCACGGGAGTGGCGTTATGGGATTCCATAGCGCAATCAGCGGTTTTGCCACCACACGCTCCATCACCCATAGCAGGATGGCGATGAAGAGGAGGTTCTGCCACCTAATCAGTTGGAAGAAAGACGTAAAACGACTCCGGTCCATGCGGGTAAAGTTAAATGATTAAACGAGTTGTATTTCTTGCCGGTGAGCAGGTCCGTGAAATGGCTCTTGGAAGTAAGAGCGGGTGGGGTAGTCTTGAAATACTCCCATGTCTCCTGCGGGATATTGATGTCAATCTCGACCTCTCTGTCATCAAAATTACAAACGATGAGAAGGGTCTCTTCGGGGTCAAAGATGTCGGTGGCTTTATAGTGCCTGAGGAAAGCAAACTGCTCGTGCTTGTTGAACGAGCCGTCTTGGGCATACTCGATGTCGTACATCTCCCCCTGATTGATGGCCTTATTATCACGCGCGAGCACCATGAGTGAGCGGTAGAACTGCCGTAGGTTCTTCTGCTCCTCGGACATGAGTGCACCATCGAACTTACCATGGTTCGCCCATGCTTGAATAGATTTGACACCCCAATAATCGAAGATGGTTGTGCGCCCGTCAATGCCACTATACCCTTCGGCATCCATACCCGTTTCGCCCAACTCTTGACCGGAGTAGATGAGGAGAGGATTGACGCCCAAGCATGCTGCCACAATCATGGCGGGTTCGGCACAAATGCCCCTGCCGCAGAAGAACCCTGAGGCGATACGTTGTTCGTCATGATTCTCAAGGAAATAGAGCATCTTGTCGCGTATGTCGTCCGTCGCCATCCAGTGTTGGGTAATGCCTTCCACTGCCCAGTTCTTACTGGTCACACCGCGCAGGTACTCGTACATGCCGACCTTGTCGTAGAGATAATCAAATCCCGCGGCGAGGTAGGTGCGGTAGAGCGTCGGGTTATAACACTCGGCAAGGAACTGCACCTCGGGATGAGCATGCTTCACCTTACCGATGGCGTAAGACCAGAACTCATGGGGGACCATCTCTGCCATATCAACACGGAAGGCATCGACACCCTTTTTCACCCAGAAGAGGAGAATAGCGGTCATTTGGTTCCACGTCTTGGGTCGGGGATTGAACTGCTTCTCTCCGCCACCTTGGTAGAAGACACCATAATTGAGCTTGACGGTCTCGTACCAGTCGTCCTTAGACGGCGTTGCCGTGAAACAGTCATTACCTGTCGCGCGGGCGGGAAACTCGTGGTAGGCTCGCTCGCCGTCAGCAGTCTGCTCAGGAGAAACGAACGCCTGCCCCGGGAGGTAGTAGAAGTTATTGAGAGGCGAGAACGCCCATTCGGGATGGTCACCTTGTCCAAGATCCTTGACACCACGAGGCTTGCAGAGTGAGTGATACTCGCGGCTGACATGATTGGGGACGAAGTCAATAACGACCTTCAGTCCCGCTTTGTGCGTCCGTTCGATGAGTGCCTCGAACTCCGCCATGCGTTTAGGCTTGTCCTCCGCTATATCGGGGTCGACATCGTAATAATCGGTGATGGCATATGGTGAGCCTGCGCGCCCCTTAGTGATAGAAGGGTTATTGTATTCTTCCGTGGCGTGGCGAATAATGCCGGTGTACCATACATGTGTTGCGCCAAGGTCGTAGATGGCTTTAAGGGCTTTGGGGGTAATGGCTTTCATGGTGCCGCAGCCGTTCTGTTCTCGCGAGCCGTTCCTCAGGCGTGTCTCGTTGTAGTTGGTGAACAAGCGCGGAATGAGTTGATAGATGATAGGTTTCATTATGGTAATCAAATTTGCCGCAAAGTTAAACATTTTTTTTGAGGTATGCAAATAAATGTGCATTTTTTTTCTGAAAACAGACATAAAAACGCCAATGTAGCCCCAAAATTGTTCCTCAAAGATGAAAAAAGTAACTTAAAAGTGGCAAAAATAAAAAAAAACGCAAAAAAATGCAAAATAATTTTGCCATATCAAAAATTTGTTGTACTTTTGCACGCAATTTCGGCTGAACCGCATTTTCAACCGGCGACAATGCCTCTTTAGCTCAGCTGGCCAGAGCACGTGATTTGTAATCTCGGGGTCGTTGGTTCGAATCCGACAAGAGGCTCGAAAGTGAACATTGATACGATGTTAATAATCGCGCAATTGCGAAGGGGTGTGTTCCAGAGTGGCCAAATGGGGCAGACTGTAAATCTGCTGCTTTTCAGCTTCGGTGGTTCGAATCCATCCGCACCCACTCAACTCACTCGCGGGAGTAGCTCAGTCGATTAGAGCACTAGCCTTCCAAGCTGGGGGTCGCGGGTTTGAGTCCCGTTTCCCGCTCATAGAGTGCATCTCTATAACTGCACAATGCTGCTTTAGCTCAGTGGTAGAGCGCATCCTTGGTAAGGATGAGGTCCTGAGTTCAACTCTCAGAAGCAGCTCTCGCACTATGTGCGTATATATAAAATAAGGAATAAATAACATTTATTATTAACGTTAATAAAATTCTAGAATTATGGCAAAAGAGAAATTTGACCGTTCGAAACCGCACGTTAACATCGGTACTATCGGTCACGTAGATCATGGTAAAACCACTTTGACTGCAGCTATTACCCAAGTATTGGCTAAGAAGGGTCTCTCTGAGGTGCGTTCTTTCGATTCTATCGATAACGCTCCTGAGGAGAAAGAGCGTGGTATCACCATCAACACCGCTCACGTAGAGTATCAAACCGCGAACCGCCACTACGCTCACGTAGACTGCCCGGGGCACGCTGACTATGTAAAGAACATGGTAACCGGTGCTGCTCAGATGGACGGTGCTATTATCGTAGTAGCTGCAACTGATGGTCCTATGCCTCAGACCCGTGAGCACATTCTGCTCGCTCGCCAAGTGAACGTACCGCGTCTTGTCGTGTTCATGAACAAGTGCGATATGGTTGACGACCCTGAGATGCTTGACCTCGTTGAGATGGAGATGCGTGAGTTGCTCACCTTCTATGAGTTTGATGGCGACAATACTCCTGTTATCCGTGGTTCCGCTCTTGGCGCACTAAATGGTGTTCCTGAATGGGAGGACAAGGTGATGGAGCTTATGGACGCTGTTGATACTTGGATCCAACTGCCTCCTCGTGCTGTTGATAAACCCTTCTTGATGCCTGTTGAGGACGTCTTCTCTATTACCGGTCGTGGTACTGTTGCTACCGGTCGTATTGAGACAGGTGTCATCAAAGTAGGTGATGAGGTTCAGCTCGAAGGTCTTGGCGCAGAAGGTAAGAAATCTGTTGTTACCGGTGTTGAGATGTTTCGCAAATTGTTGGATCAAGGTGAAGCCGGTGATAACGTAGGTCTGTTGCTGCGTGGTATTGATAAGGATGAGGTTCGCCGTGGTATGGTTATTACTCACCCGGGTTGCGTTAAACCTCACGAGGAGTTCAAGGCTTCTGTTTATATCCTGAAGAAGGAAGAAGGTGGTCGTCACACGCCGTTCCACAATCACTATCGTCCTCAGTTCTACATCCGTACGATGGACGTGACCGGTGAGATCACTCTCCCCGAAGGAACTGAGATGGTAATGCCCGGCGATAACTTGGAGATCACTGTTAAGCTCATCTATCCGGTAGCTTGCTCCGAAGGTCTTCGTTTCGCAATCCGTGAAGGTGGTCGTACCGTAGGTTCCGGTCAAATCACTAAGATCCTTGACTAATTTAAGTCAGGTGGGGGTAGCCCCTAAAAATCCTCAACGACAAAATCAACGAACTTGCGGGTTCGTTGATTTTGAGAGGAGGAAGCGCGACAACTATACGAGTTGCACCGCAACGAAGTCGTTGAACGTAGCTTCCGATGAACGGAAGTCTTCCAATGGTAGGAAAGCGGTCTCCAAAACCGTCAATGTGGGTTCGATTCCTGCCTTCCGTGCAATGCCTTAGGGCAGATGTTACAAACATAGCTTCCAATCGGACTTGGCTAAAAGCTGAGCTCCGATTGTGTCGCGCAATAAGAAACACTAATAACTACCGATATGAAATTTGTAGAAAACATTAAGGAATCGTACAACGAGATGGTTCACAAAGTCACTTGGCCGACGGGTAAAGAGTTGGCACAGAGTTCAGTGCTGGTATTGATTGCTTCCATAATTCTGGCCCTGATAGTGTGGCTGATGGACTGGTGCTTCGAGAACCTAATGACACTCATTTACGGTCTGTTCTAATCAACAATCGAGATGGAAAGTAATTACAAATGGTACGTACTGCGTGTGATCAGCGGTAAAGAGGCCAAGGTGAAGGAGTATATCGAATCTGCCTTGGTTACTTCGACGCTGTTTAAGTTGTACGTTTCTCAGGTTCTGATTCCTGTGGAGAAAGTCGTAGCCTTGCGTAATGGCAAGCGTGTTATCAAAGAGCGCAACAAGTTGCCGGGTTACGTATTGGTTGAGTGCAATCTCACCGATGAGTGTTATCCTCTTCTGCGCAATGTCCCCAATGTGCTGGGTTTTATGTCAGACACCAAGTCTAACACCAAGCCGGCTCCTGTGTCGCAAGCTGAGATCAATCGTCTGATTGGAGACGCTAATGCGACCGATGATGTTGCTCTGGACGAGACATTCCTCCCGAATGAGAAAGTGAAGGTTATCACCGGACCGTTCAATGGCTTCAACGGTGTCGTACAAGACGTTTATCCCGAGAAGCATAAGTTGAAGGTTGTGGTGACGATCTTTGACCGTCAAACTCCGTTAGAGCTCAATTTCACGGAGGTAGCTAAAGAGTAGAAGGCATATGTTACGGGCCGCTTGACTACTCGAATAGTTCATTAAACCGCAAGAGACCGAAAGGTCGTAAGACCATAGGTCGCCCGTATTGCAAAACTATTTTAAAACAAACAATTTATGGCAAAAGAAATTGCAGGTTTTATTAAGCTCCAAATCAAGGGTGGCGCAGCCAACCCGGCTCCTCCCGTAGGTCCCGCTCTGGGTTCGAAGGGTGTGAACATCATGGAGTTTTGTAAACAATTTAACGCCAGGACGCAGGACAAGGCCGGTAAGGTTCTTCCGGTTGTTATCACTGTGTACACTGACAAATCGTTCGACTTCATCGTTAAGACTCCTCCGGTAGCCGTTCAACTGATTGAGGCAGCTAAGGTTAAGGGTGGCTCTGCTGAACCCAACCGTAAGAAAGTGGCTTCTATCACAGCTGAACAGTGCCATCAGATTGCTCAAGACAAGATGGTCGACTTAAACTGCTTCACCGTTGAATCTGCTGAGAAGATGGTACGAGGCACTGCTCGCTCGATGGGCATTACCGTTAAATAATTTAAACTTCAATCACTATTATGGCAAAATTGACAAAGAATCAAAAGCTTGCTGCTGAGAAGATTGAAGCAGGTAAGCTCTATACGTTGGCAGAAGCTGCTGCTCTCGTAAAGGAAATCACCACCACCAAGTTCGACGCTTCCGTGGATATAGACGTTCGTTTGGGCGTTGATCCTCGTAAGAACAACCAAATGGTTCGTGGTGTTGTATCTCTTCCTAACGGAACGGGTAAGGTAACACGCGTTTTGGCATTAGTCGGTGCAGACCAAGAAGCTGCTGTGAAAGAAGCAGGAGCTGATTTCATCGGTTTGGACGAGTATGTTGAGAAGATCAAAGGCGGTTGGACGGACTTTGACGTAATGATCACTCAACCCCAATACATGGGTAAGATTGGTGCATTAGGTCGTGTTCTCGGTCCTCGTGGTTTGATGCCGAACCCCAAGTCGGGTACGGTTACTCAAGACGTTGCTAAAGCGGTTAAAGAGGTTAAACAAGGTAAGATCGACTTCAAGGTTGATAAATTCGGTATCGTACACACTTCCATCGGTAAGGTTAGTTTTACTCCGGAAGCTCTGGCGCAGAACGCGAATGAGTTCATTCAGACGCTGATTAAACTCAAACCTGCAGCTGCTAAGGGTACGTACATCAAGAGCATTTATCTGTCCTCTACAATGAGTCAAGGTATCAAAGTTGACACCAAATCTATTGAGTAATTATTTAGAAAGGATTGATTATGAAAAAGGAAGATAAAACCGCTCTCATTTCCGAGTTGCAGGAGCAAATCGGACAATACACGCACTTCTATCTGACCAATATTGAGGGTCTTGATGCCCAAGCTACTTCCGACCTCCGTCGTGAGTGCTTCAAGCAAGACATCAAGCTGGTAGTGGCTAAGAATACGCTTCTTAAGAAGGCTCTTGAGGCGAAGGGCATTGATGCTTCTCTCTTTGAGGCTCTGAAAGGTAATACGGCACTGATGCTTACCAACACCGGTAATGCCCCTGCCAAACTCATTAAGGAGATTACTAAGAAGTCCAAGGACAAAGCTAACGCTAAGCCCGCCTTGAAAGCCGCTTATGTAGAAGAGACTATTTATCTTGGTCCCGAGAACCTCGAAGTGCTGGCTACTATCAAGTCCAAGAACGAACTTATCGCCGATGTTATTGCTCTGTTGCAATCGCCCGCGAAGAACGTTATCTCTGCCCTTCAATCGGGCGGTACTACCATCCACGGAGTACTTAAGACTCTGGGTGAAAGACCTGAATAAGGCCGCGTAGGTAACATATGGCGCCGGAAATCCCCGGAACTCGGGTATCCGGGAGCCAGGGTTACCACACAAAATAACTTAAAAATTAAAAACTTATTAAAATATTACAACTATGGCAGACATTAAAGCTATTGCTGAACAACTGGTTAACCTGACCGTTAAAGAGGTAAACGAACTTGCACAAGTACTCAAAGAGGAGTATGGTATTGAACCCGCCGCTGCTGCTGTAGCAGTTGCTGCTGCTCCCGCTACCACCGAAGTTGCTGTTGAAGAGAAGACTTCATTCGATGTAGTTCTCAAAGCTGCAGGTGCTCAAAAACTCCAAGTCGTTAAGGCTGTTAAGGAGCAAACCGGTCTTGGTCTGAAAGAGGCTAAGGACATCGTAGATGCTGCTCCTGCTACCGTTAAGGAAGGTCTTGACAAGGCAGCTGCTGAGGCTCTCAAGAAAGCCCTCGAAGAGGTAGGTGCCGAAGTTGAGCTTAAGTAATTCAACTCTGTTCCAGACTGTTCGATAGTCGAAAGAGGTAGTTCCGATGACGCCTGCCATGACCCCGATATCGGGCGAGCCGGTTGAGGAATGAAGGCTAGAGTAAACAGTAGAAGTAAGTCCGGAAACAAATAGGTTTAGTCCCCAAACGGGGTCTAAACCTTTTGCCGTGAATAAAGGCAAGGCCTCAACTATGAGAATAAACGCATGGCTAATAAAGGGCACTTCTATAAATTGCGTTATTCTGATTCCGAGGTTTATCTTGAGTAGATTGCTGGCTTAAGTGAAGGAGCAATGCGGGCATTGGGACTGAGTGAAAGTCAGCAAGGTATCAAGAGAAAACCGAAAGCAATATAAAAGTGCCTAATCTATCACTAAACGGGCTTAACTAAAAACATGCACGACGCTAATTTTTAGAAGTGCCCTTAACTAAAAAATAGAATATAATGGCTTCAAAAGAAAAAGAACAAAGAGTCAATTTTACGCGGATGCAGAAGCATTACCCGTTCCCTGACTTTTTGGAAGTACAAGTAAAGTCATTCAAGGATTTTGTGCAGATGGACAGCACGCCCGAGCAACGGCGTCAAGAGGGGCTCTACCGCGTTTTTAGCGAGAACTTCCCCATCTCCAACAGCCGGAATAGCTTTAACTTGGAATTCCTTGATTACAACATCGAAAAACCGCGTTACACCATTGAAGAGTGCTTGATGCGCGGTCTCACCTATTCGGTGCCATTGAAGGCTAAACTCAAACTGTCGTGTACGGCTCCCGAGTTTGACGATTTTGACACGATTGTGCAAGACGTCTATTTGGGCAATATCCCCTACATGACCGAGAAGGGTACATTTGTTATCAATGGTGCTGAACGTGTGATTGTGAGTCAATTACACCGTAGCCCGGGTGTTTTCTTCGGCACCTCCATGCACTCCAATGGTACGAAACTCTATTCGGCACGTATCATTCCTTCCCGTGGGTCGTGGATTGAGTTTGCTACCGATATCAACAAGGTGCTCTATGCTTACATCGACCGTAAGAAGAAACTGCCCGTAACGACACTGCTCCGTGCTATCGGTTTTGAGTCGGATAAGGACATTCTTGACTGCTTCGGTTTGGCTGAAGAAGTGAAGTGCACGGAAGAGAAGCTTCGTGCTTGCATCGGGCGTACTTTGGCAGGTAATGTGCTGAAATCGTGGTCAGAAGACTTCGTGGACGAAGATACCGGTGAGGTTGTTTCCATTGAGCGTAATGAGGTAATCATCAAGCGCGAGGAGGTCCTGACCGATGATCTCGTTAACCTCATTCTTGAGGCAGGAACCAAGACTATCCTGCTGCACAAGGAGGAGGGACACGAGCAGGATTATGCCATCATCTTCAATACCTTGCAGAAGGACCCGACTCGTTCTGAAAAAGAGGCTGTGCTCTACATCTACCGCCAGCTCAAGAACTCCGAGCCGGCGGATGATGCAACAGCGCGTGAGCAAGTGCATGACCAGTTCTTCTCCGAGAAGCGCTATGACCTCGGTGATGTAGGACGTTATCGTATTAATCGTAAACTCAATATGTCCATTCCTGACACCACCCGTGTGCTGACTAAGGAGGATATCATTGAGATTATTAAATACCTCGTTAGTTTGATTAACTCCAACGCCGATGTGGATGATATCGACCACCTCTCCAACCGTCGTGTTCGTACCGTAGGTGAGCAACTATACAACCAGTTCAATATCGGTCTCCAACGTATGGCTCGCACCATCCGTGACCGCATGAACGTGCGTGATAATGAGACCTTTACGCCGATAGACTTGATTAACGCAAAGGCTATCTCGTCCGTTGTGAACTCCTATTTCGGGACGAACGCCTTGAGTCAGTTCATGGACCAACAAAACCCCTTGGCGGAGATTACCCACAAGCGTCGTCTGTCTGCCTTAGGTCCCGGTGGTCTGAGCCGTGACCGCGCAGGTTTCGAGGTACGTGACGTACACTATACGCACTATGGGCGTCTCTGCCCGATTGAGACTCCTGAAGGTCCTAACATCGGTCTGATCTCGTCCCTCTGCGTATATGCTAAAATCAATAACCTCGGTTTCATTGAGACACCGTATCGTCTGGCTAAAAATGGTGTCGTAGACCTCAATAACGACAATGTTCAGTACTTCACCGCGGAGGATGAAGAGCCTCTGACAGTGGCACAAGGTAATGCGGCTCTGGATAAGACGGGCCACTTTATGAATAAGAAGGTAAAGGCTCGTTATGAGGCGGATTTCCCGGTAGTTGCTCCTGAGCAAATCAATGCTATGGACGTGGCTCCGTCCCAGATCGCTTCTATTGCCGCTACCCTGATTCCTTTCCTGGAGCACGATGATGCTAACCGTGCCTTGATGGGGTCGAACATGATGAGACAGGCCGTGCCTCTGCTCCGCAACGAAGCTCCTATCGTCGGAACAGGTATTGAGGGACGCCTGATTGCTGATAGCCAAACCCAACTGAAGGCGGAAGGTAAAGGTAAAGTGACCTTTGTCGATGCCAATACTATCCGTATCAAGTATGACCGCTCGAAGGATGAGGAGTTCATCTCCTTTGAACCCGCCGAGAAGGAATACAAACTGGCTAAGTTCGTGAAAACCAACCAGAACACCACGATTGACCTCCGTCCTATCGTCCGCAAGGGTGACAAGGTTGTTGCAGGGCAAATCCTGACGGAAGGTTTTGCCACGGAAGGTGGCGAACTGGCGCTTGGTCGTAACCTCAAGGTCGCTTATATTCCTTGGAAAGGTTATAACTACGAGGACGCTATTGTGCTGTCCGAGCGTATTGTTCGCGAGGATATGTTCACCTCTGTACACGTTGTTGAGCAACTCCTCGAGGTACGTGAAACCAAGCGTGGCTTGGAGGAATTTACAGCCGATATACCGAATGTCAGCGAAGATGCTACGAAGGACCTTGACGAGAACGGTATTGTTCGTATTGGTGCTTACATTGGTCCCGGGGACATCATTATCGGTAAGATCACTCCTAAGGGAGAGACTGACCCGAGCCCCGAAGAGAAACTCTTGAAGGCTATCTTCGGTGAGAAAGCCGGGGACGTGAAGGACGCTTCGCTGAAGGCGACCCCGTCGCTTGACGGTATCGTTATTGAGCGTAACCTCTACTCGCGTGCCATCAAGGACCGTGAGCAAAAGAAGAGAGATAAAGAGACTATCACCCGTATGGACGAGCAGTTCAAAACGGATACTGAAGCCCTTAAGACCCAACTGGTGGATAAACTGGTGACCTTGCTCACCGGGGTTACTTCCGTAGGCGTGAAAGACATCACCGGAACCGACTGTGTACCCAAGGGGCAGAAGTTCACCAAGCAACTCCTCTCTCGTATTGATTGGCAGTCTGTGCTGCTCGAGAAGTGGACCACGGATGAGCACCTTAACGAACTCATTAGCCGTTGCGTACGCAACTATATCGAGAAGTATAAGGAACTCGATGCGCACCTCAAACGCGAGAAGTATAACCTCACTATCGGTGATGAGCTGCCCAATGGTATCATCCAAATGGCGAAGGTCTATATCGCTAAGCGTCGTAAGATCCGCGTAGGTGATAAGATGGCAGGTCGTCACGGTAACAAGGGTATTGTTAGTAAGATCGTCCGCGTGGAGGACATGCCGTTCTTGGCAGATGGTACTCCTGTCGATATCGTTCTGAACCCGCTCGGCGTACCTTCCCGTATGAATATCGGTCAGATCTTCGAAGCCGTTTTAGGTTGGGCAGGTAAGGAATTAGGTGTTAAGTTCGCGACGCCTATCTTCGATGGTTGCACCCTCGATGATTTGAACGAGTGGACCGATAAAGCCGGTCTGCCTCGTGCCGGTAAAACCCAGCTCTATAATGGTGAGACCGGTGAACCCTTTGACCAAATGGCTACCGTCGGTGTGACCTACTTCATGAAGCTTGGTCATATGGTTGACGATAAGATGCACGCTCGCTCCATTGGCCCGTACAGCTTGATCACCCAGCAACCGCTTGGCGGTAAGGCACAATTCGGTGGCCAACGGTTCGGTGAGATGGAGGTTTGGGCATTGGAGGCTCACGGAGCCGCACATGTCCTGCAAGAGATCCTGACCGTTAAGTCCGACGATGTGACAGGGCGTGCGCGTGCCTATGAGGCTATCGTTAAGGGCGAACCATTCCCGAATCCCGGACTGCCTGAGTCCCTCAATGTATTGTTACACGAACTGCAGGGCTTAGCCCTCTCTATCAAAATGGAATAGGAGGAATAGATTATGGCATATAATAATGATAGAAAAAACAATAACAAAGGTAATAACACCCCTCGTAAGAACGGTTTCAGCCAGATAAGCATTGGCTTGGCTTCTCCCGATGAGATTAAGGCCAATAGCCACGGTGAGGTGCTCAAACCCGAGACAATCAACTATAGGACATACAAGCCCGAACGGGATGGTCTCTTCTGCGAGCGCATCTTCGGTCCCACCAGGGATTATGAGTGCCATTGCGGTAAGTATAAAGGTATTCGCTATAAAGGCAATATCTGCGAGCGGTGCGGTGTTGAGATTACCGAAAAGAAAGTGCGCCGTGAGCGCATGGGACACATCAAACTGGTTGTGCCCGTAGCCCACATCTGGTATCTCCGTTCCCTGCCTTCTAAGATGGCTGCCTTGCTCGGTGTACCGACTAAGAAATTAGACGAGGTCATCTATTACGAGAAGTATATCGTTATCCAACCCGGTGTCCTGAAGGGCATTGAGTACAACGACGATATTGTTGACGCTAAGATGTTGCTCGAAGAGGCTGACTACCAAGAATTGGTATCGCGTCTGCCCGAAGGCAATGACCTCCTGCCCGATGATGACCCTAACAAGTTCATCGCTAAGATGGGCGCTGAGGCTATCCAAGACATGCTCAAGAACATCGACTTGGATACCCTGAGTTACGAGTTGCGTGCTATCGCGGACAAGGATGGCTCTGCCCAACGCAAGGCCGAAGCCCTCAAGCGACTGCAGGTCGTTGAGGCGTTCCGTATGTCTAATGGTCGCTCCAAACCCGAGTGGATGGTCCTGGACTATATCCCTGTCACCCCGCCCGAACTGCGCCCGTTGGTACCCCTCGATGGTGGACGTTTCGCAACCTCTGACCTCAATGACCTCTATCGCCGCGTTATTATCCGTAATAACCGTCTTAAGAGACTCATCGAGATCAAGGCTCCCGATGTTATTCTTCGCAACGAGAAACGTATGCTCCAAGAGGCCGTTGATTCCTTGTTTGATAACAGCCGCAAGACGACTGCCATCAAGTCCGAGTCTAACCGTCCTTTGAAGTCCCTCTCTGACTCGCTCAAGGGTAAGCAAGGGCGTTTCCGTCAAAACCTGCTCGGTAAACGTGTGGACTATTCGGCTCGTTCGGTTATCGTGGTGGGTCCGGAACTGCAAATGCACGAGTGTGGTCTGCCTAAGGACATGGCTGCAGAACTCTATAAACCCTTCATTATCCGCCGATTGATTGAGCGGGGAATGGTGAAGACCGTTAAGTCCGCTAAGCGTATCATCGACCGCCGTGATCCGGTTATCTTTGAGATTCTGGAGAACGTTATGGAAGGACACCCCGTCCTGCTGAACCGTGCACCGACACTGCACCGCCATGGTATATTGGCTTTCCAACCCCGCATGATTGAGGGTAAGGCGATTCAGTTGCACCCCCTGGCTTGTGCAGGTTTCAATGCCGACTTCGACGGAGACCAAATGGCAGTGCACTTGCCACTCTCTAACGAGGCGATTCTTGAGGCACAATTATTGATGCTCGGTTCCCACAATATTCTAGACCCCGCCAATGGTAATCCTATTACCGTGCCGTCTCAGGATATGATTCTGGGCTTGTACTATATCACCAAACCCAAGAAGGGCGTTAAGGGGGAGGGACTTATCTTCTACTCTCCCGAGGAGTGCACGATCGCGCTCAATGAGGGGAAGGTGGACATCCACGCGCTCGTTAAGATTCGTATCAATGGCGAAATCGTGGAGACCACCCCTGGACGCGTTATGGTGAACGCTTATGTGCCCGAAGAGATTGGTTATCAGAACGTCACAATGAAGAAGAGTGCCGTGAAGAAGATGATCTCTATGGTCATCAAGGCTTGTGGCGTTAGCCGTACCGCTATCTTCTTGGATAACATCAAGAATCTTGGTTACAAGAAAGCATTTGAAGGTGGTTTGAGTTTCAACCTGAACGACATCCTTGTCCCCGAGGATAAAGAAGCTATTGTCCTTGAGGGTAACGCGAAAGTCGAAGAAATCACCGAGGCATACAATGCCGGTGTTATGTCTGACGATGGACGTTATAATGGTGTCGTAGATACGTGGACCAATGTCACCAACCGAGTTTCTGCTTCGCTGATGAAGACCATGGAGAGCGCTGACCAAGGCTTCAACTCCATCTACATGATGATGGACTCTGGTGCCCGTGGTAGTGCCCAGCAGATTAGCCAGTTGGCAGGTATGCGTGGTCTGATGGCTAAACCCCAAAAAGCCGGTGTTGTCGGGGGACGTCAAACCATTGAGAACCCGATTCTATCTAACTTTAAGGAAGGGCTGTCCGTGTTGGAGTACTTCATCTCTACACACGGTGCTCGTAAGGGTATGGCAGATACCGCTTTGAAGACTGCCGATGCCGGGTACCTCACCCGTCGTCTCGTCGATGTAAGCCACGATGTGATCATCACCGAGGACGATTGTGGTACACTTCGTGGTTTGACAGCACACGCTATTAAAGAGAATAACCGGGTTATCGCAACCCTTACGCAGCGTATCTTGGGTCGTGTATCTGTTCACGATATCACAGATCCTAAGACCGGTGAACTCATCGTTGCGGCCGGTGAAGAGATTCGCGAGGCACAATGCGACGCTATTGAAGCTGCCGGTATAGAGGAAGTAGAAATCCGCTCGGTGCTGACGTGCGAAGCGAAACACGGTGTTTGCGCCAAGTGTTATGGCAGAAACCTTGCTACCCGCCGTATGGTGGAGAAAGGTGAGGCGGTGGGCGTTATCGCGGCTCAAGCTATCGGTGAACCCGGTACACAGCTGACACTGCGTACCTTCCACTCAGGTGGTGTTGCCGGTGGCTCGCACGAAGAGACACAATATAAACTCGCGCACGAGGCTAAACTGGAACTGGAGGACGCTCGTTTCATTACAACCGATGAGGGCAAAACCATCATCGTTAGCCGTTTCAACGAACTGCACGTGCTTGACCCCGATTCAGGAGTGCTCCTCGCCACCTTCAATATCCCCTACGCAGCTACCATGCACGTTGAGATTGGGAAGGTTTATCCGAAGGACACCATCATCTGCGATTGGGATAGCCGTGTTTCTGCACTTATCATTGAGCAAGCCGGTACAATACAGTACGAAGATGTCATTGAGGGTGTTACGGCTAAGACCGAGGTCAACGCTACAGGTATCAAAGAGGTGTATATCACCGATACAAAGGACAAAACCAAAATGCCGAAGGCCAATATCCTCGACAAGAAAGGTAACGTTATCCGTTCCTATAACCTGCCGGTTAAGGCACTCCTCTCGCACGTCGATGGAGCGGAAGTGAAGGTCGGTGACTCGCTCTACACTCAGACCCGTGTATCCGGTACGGCATCGGATATTACCGGTGGTCTGCCCCGTGTTACCGAGCTCTTTGAGGCGCGTAACCCATCCAACCCCGCCGTCGTTGCTGAGATTGATGGCGTAGTTGAGTTTGGTAAAATCAAACGTGGTAACCAAGAGATTTTCATCACCTCACGTCTCGGCGAGCAAAAAGCATACCTCATCCCCTTGACCAAGCAGATCTTGGTACAGGAAGGTGACTATGTGCGCGCTGGTGTACCTCTCTCTGACGGTGCTATCACCCCAGACGATATCTTGGCTATTCAAGGGCCGACCGCGGTGCAGGACTATATCGTGAACGAGGCGCAGTCTGTTTACCGTGCGCAAGGTGTAGAAATCAATGATAAGCACTTTGAGATTATCGTACGACAGATGATGCGTAAGGTGGAGATCTTAGAGCCCGGTGATACTCGTTACCTCGAAGGACAACTGGTTGATAAGTTGGACTTCATTGAGGAGAACGACCGTATCTGGGGGAAGAAAGTGGTTACGAATGCCGGTGAGTCTGACATCCTCCATGAGGGACAGATTGTTACCGCACGCCGTCTCCACGATGAGAACTCCTCACTCCGTCGCCGGGATAAGAAACTCGTGGTCGCTCGTGACGCCGAATGTGCTACTGCCAAGCAGATCCTGCAAGGTATCACGCGGGCGGCACTCGGCACGAAATCCTTCATCTCCGCGGCATCCTTCCAGGAGACAACCAAGGTGCTCAATGAAGCCGCTATCATGGGGCGTGTTGACCACCTCGAGGGTATGAAGGAGAACGTTATCTGCGGTAACCTGATTCCCGCCGGTACAGGACTGCGTGAGTTCCAAAAGGTTTCGGTTTATAATGCCAACGAATTTGCGGCCATCCAAGCCCAAAAGGCAGAGATGGAAGCACGCGCCGACATCGAAGGACGTTTTGAGTTCTAACGCCGCAAACTGTATCCACCATAAATCCCGAGACTCCTATCTCGGGATTTATGGTATCTATAGACATCCTAACCACCTGGCATCCCGGCATCCGGATCACCTGGTATCCTGCCCTCCCGGCAACCTGGCACCCGGCATCTCGGTATCCAGGGCACCTGGCATCCTGGGCACCTGGTATCCTGGTATCCTGCCCTCCTGCCCTCCTGGCCACCCGGCATCCTGGCATCTTGGTATCCTGGCATCCTGGCATCCTGGGCACCTGGTCCCCCCAAAAAAAATAAAAGCTCGGCACCGCCGAGCTTTTATCATAATCTATTGCGTCTCGCAACTTACTTCACGCGAGCACCAACGAGGTTGAATGCCTTACCGTCACGTACGATAATCATATGACCGTCAATGAGTTGCTTCTTAACGCCTTCTACGCCTTCTACAACGACCTGTTCAATGCCGGTCATAACTATACCACCGGCGATGAAATTCACATAGACATCCTCCCCGAGATAGTTAGTACCTTCCACTTCAATACCGAGCACATCATCCTCATAGGTTACCGTAACGGTACCGGAAACGACATACCACAACCCATCGCTGTAGCCCTCATCGTATTGAGCGATATACAACGGATCGTCTCCATATTCGGAACTATAACCGGTTGAAGCCCAGCATGTCCCCGCCGTTGCTGAATTATTGATTTCATACTGACCTACAGGGATTACAGAACCGGCAGCAGACTCGTCCACAAAGAAGAATAGCTGCATAATGGTACCGGTATAGGTAGTAAAGAGGTCCTTGGAGAAAATATACGCACCAATGTAACCTTCTTGACTTGCATAATCAGCCAAATAGATGGAGTCACCGTTCATGGTTAAATCAAGTGTTGCTTGAGCATCATTCCGATAAGCAATGTCAAGGACGTTATCAAAACTACCGGTAATATGATATACATCTCCGGTGTGAGCAGCGCGAGCATAGAACTCATAGTTATAACAGGTATCGTTTTGACTAACCGTACCACTAATTTCAGCCAATTTAAGACGTGCACCATTCTCATAGAAGTTCGTATAGTCCGCATCAAAATTGTCGTTATCAAAAGTGCCGACAACTGTAGACCCCTTAGTTACAATATAAGCTTCGTAACCATTGCCATCCTCATCGGTATTGCTAATAATGTAGTAAAGACCCTCGAGCAGGGTTTCAGTATAATCCCAAACATAATTATCGTGCATAACGACCTCTATCGTCGCACCGGACGGCTCCACAGCAGGAGCATCAAGCAGCGTGATGGTGGCAGCATCGCAGTAGCTATTGTAGTAGTAGCAAGTGTAGGCATATACATAGTCCATAGCGTCATATACAGGAACGGTGGTGTTGAAGGTGTAAGTTTGGTTGTCGCTCGCAACAACACTACCTTGGAAATTGTAGGAGATAATACCATTCTCGTCAACACTTGCCCAAGCAATGGTTACGCTACCGGAATTGATGTCCAAGGAGTCGCGACCTACTTTAATGTAGCTATAGTACGAATCAAGCGCATAGGTACCATTCAACTCATCGCGTTTGTTACCATCGAAATCGAGGAGAAGCACATTCCCCGTAGCCTCATCGGAGAGCAAAATACTCCATTCTTCCCAACGATAATAGTCGTAATCGGTCGTGTCCTCTATCATATAGTAATTCCAGTTACCATAGTAAATAGGTTCGATAGTATCGCCCAAGGCAACATCTTCCAGCAACGCTTTACGAGCGGCTGCATGACTAACCAATCCGGCCTTCTTAAGCAAATTCTTGTCCATTTGAGACTTGTCAATGCTCAAACGAGGATTCGCATAAATACCTCCCACCAGGCTCAATGCCATCAAAAGTGTAAATAGTTTCTTCATAATCTTTTTGTTTTAATTGATAATTGTTAATTGATAATATTGTTAATTCTTCTCTTGTCAATTTGGCGAAAAATCGTGCAAAAGTACAACATTTATTTGATTTATGCAAATTTTTTTACACAAAATGTTCATTTTTTTGCATTTTTATGCACAATTTGTCAAAAAATGTCCCTTAACGGTACAATTCGACATCTTTTGCGTCTATTTTATCGGGGGCAAGAATCAGTAATCGCTCTACGAAATTTCTCAGTTCGCGGATATTTCCCGACCAATTCATCGCCTGCAGAGCTGTCATCGCCGAGGGACTGAAAGTCTTGGGAGCCATCGAGGCTTCCGAACAAATGGTCTCCACAAAGTATGTCACTAACTCGGGTATATCCTCTTTCCGCTCACGCAATGCAGGCAGATGTATCTCTATCACATTGAGCCTGTGGTACAGGTCTTCCCTAAAATGATGGGCATCTATCTCGGCGCGCAAGTCTTTATTCGTCGCCGCTATCACGCGCACATTGACATGAATAGTCTTATCGCTCCCGACGCGGGTGATCTCTTGCTCCTGTAATGCCCGCAGCACTTTGGCTTGAGTGGATAATGACATATCGCCGATTTCGTCTAAGAACAACGTCCCTCCGTCGGCTTGTTCAAACTTGCCGGCGCGGTCTTTGATGGCTCCCGTGAACGAGCCCTTTACGTGCCCAAATAATTCACTTTCAATCAGTTCGCTTGGTATGGCAGCGCAATTGACTTCCACCAACGGCTGCTCGGACCGACTCGACGACTCATGGAGCAGCCGAGCTACTATCTCCTTGCCGGTCCCATTCTCTCCGGTTATCAAGACGCGGGCATCGGTCGGAGCTACCTTACTTATCATATCGCGTATGCGCGCGATAGCCACTGAAGAGCCCACCATCTTGTTCCGTGACGACACTTTCTTGCGCAGGGTCTTAATCTCATTCTTCTGACTCCCCGTCTCAATGGCGTTCTTCGTCGTGATGAGTAGCCTGTTGATATCCAAGGGTTTCTCTATAAAATCATATGCCCCTTTCTTCAGTGCTTCCACGGCAGTTTCGATGTTCCCGTGACCGCTGATCATGACGACTGGAACCTGATTGCCGGTCTCGGACATCTTCTCTAAAAACTCTATGCCGTCCATTTCGGGCATCTTTACGTCGCTGTAAATGAGAGAGTAATGCGCTTTTGCGGCTTTCTCAAGACCATCCTTGCCGTTCTCGGAGATATCTACACTATAGCCCTCGTATTCTAAAATCTCTTTGAACGTGTTCCTGATAGCGCGTTCGTCGTCTATCACCAATATTTTTGCCATATTTTTGTAAATTTGACGCAAAATTACAAAATTATTTGCATATCTCCAAAAAAAGTTGTAATTTTGCAAAGTGATTGCGACAATATCGTAAATTATCTGAGTCACTTATCATAATTAACCACAATATTAACTTAATTTTATTTCATCATGAAAAAGATTTTCTCTTTTCTTTGCGCATTGATGGTCACTGTAGCCATGAACGCGACCGTTGTTACCTTCACTTTCAACACGGATGCAGGGCTTGCCGAACTTGGTATCGATAAACCAAGTCAAGGTGCCGGAACCAATCTTACCAGTGTAAGCAAAGATGGTGTTACTATCGCTTTCGACAAAGGTAATGCTACTACCAATCCCCGTGTTTGGTGTACAAGTGGGGCTTCTGCTGGTACACTTACGCTCCGTGTTTACAATGGTAGCACCATTACAGTGAGCGTAGAAGGTATGACTGGTGTCGAGTTTGCTGGTTCTGCTACGTTTAGCGAATTTACTGGTTTATCTTGGGCGGGTAATGCTGATAGCCAAGCGTTCTCTCCTACTGCTACTACCAATATCACTACTATCACGGTTACGTATGGTGAAGCTGCTCAAGTATGGACGGCGGATACCATCGGCGTTTCCCAAGCACGTGCTCTCATTGTTGCCGGTGACAAACACGACCACTTTGTAAAAGGCGTTGTCGCTACTTATCCTTCTACTCTTGAGAGTGGTAAGACTACCTTCTGGCTGACGGACATTGAGACCCCAACCGATAGTCTCCAAGGCTATCACATTGCGGACTATGGCGGCGCGTCATTCATAAGCCAGCCTTCTATTCCCTTCACCATAACCGATACCGTGCTCCTCTATGCTTCTTCCCTGATGGATTATAAAGGAAAGTACGAAATCAGCGAAGGCTACCTCGCAGAAATCCTTGGCTCCAGCATAACTACGCAGAACCTTGAATACACCGCAGGTATTGTTGACTATGACAGTCGTGACGGAGTCATGACTATTTCCTTAGGGGAGGACTTCAATACGGATGACATAGAGGCTTCAGCCGTTGCTGCTTTTGCAGGTACCTACTACACCAACGTTACTATCGGTGATGATGTTGCTCTTGAGAATGCTAAACTCGTCTTCACTTTCGTAGAAGTTAAGGATGGTGCGCACGTTTACCATGTTTCCATGGTCTTCACACAAGACGGTGTACGGTATGTTATTGACAGCGATGTTGCTCTCACTTGCGACGACGCTTCCTTTGGTACCATTGACGATGGCTCACGCATTTCCTTCTTGACCGTTGAAAGTGCGCTCGCTAAATGCATTGCGACAGGAGAAACGGCTACTGCCGATAAATTCAATGTCGTTGGTTATGCTATCTCTATTGAGGAAGCCTATACTTCTAAGGACGATGGCGGTTTTGGCAATGCCACTTTTAATATCGCAGACAATGCGGACGAAACTGATGAATCCAAGATGATTAAGGTCTACCGTTGCTATCCCGTTGATAATCTGCCTGAAGCGGACCGTACTATCGTTGTCGGAAAACGCTATCTCATTAATGGTAAATTGGTGAACTTCAAAGGCAATACGCCTGAGATTGCCCAATATGGTACCTATGACCTCTACGAGGCTACTGCTATCGAAGACATCAAAGTCCTTGACGGCTCCAAAACCTTCAAAACTATCTACAACGGTCAAGTCGTTATCATCAAGAACGGCGAAATCTTCAACATCCTTGGCACACGCCTGTGATCCTATCTGCTATTGAAATAGTGAACTTTAAGAACATCCACGAGGCAAGTCTGACCTTCTCACCGAAGCTCAACTGCCTCGTGGGTCTCAATGGCCAAGGCAAAACCAATGTCCTGGACACTATCTATACCCTTTCCTTCACCAAGTCCGCCTTCTCGCTCAACGATAAGGACAATATTACCCACGGTGAGGACCTCTGTCTTATCAAGGGCGCTTACGTATCAACTACTAGAGCACTACCAGAGCACTACCAGAGCACTACTAGAGCACTACTAGAGCATTACAAGAGCATTACAAGAGCATTACAAGAGCACTCCGATACATCACCGATGGATAACGCCTCTTGCGAGACGATCTCATACGGCCTACGCCGAGGTACCAAAAAGCAGTTCAGACGAGGACATAAAGCCTATACACGACTCATCGACCATATAGGGCTCATCCCCCTCGTTATGGTCAGTCCCGAGGACTCGCACCTCATTGATGAAGGCTCTGACGAACGACGCCGTTTCCTCGACTCCATCATCGCACAACTCGATAGGGAGTATCTCGATAAACTCAACCGCTACAACGCACTCCTAAAGCAGCGCAACGCATTGCTGAAAGCCCTTGCCGAGCAACACACACACGAGCAAGAAGAGCAGGGACCCGAACTCTTGGATGTCTATGACCTCCAACTCGTCCCACTCGCGGAGTATATCTACAGGAAGCGTAAGGCCATGATAAAGGACTTCTTACCACACTTCCAAGAGATGTACGCTGCCATCGCTGCAGGTGCCGAGGAGGTTAATCTCACCTACGTGAGCCAACTGGAGAGCGAACCCCTCACGGATGCCCTCGCGCGGACACGAGACAGAGACCTTATCCTCGGGTGGACAACACACGGCATACATAAGGATGACCTCGCTATGACCCTCGGAGACTACGACCTTAAACGCGTCGGCTCACAGGGACAACAAAAAACCTACCTCCTCGCTATGAAACTCGCCCAAGCCGAGTACCTCCATCAGACGGCCGGACAGACGGACAATAAACCCATTCTCCTCTTGGACGATATCTTTGATAAACTCGATTCCGAACGAGTCAACCGAATCATCCGACTCGTCCTGACCGAACGCTTCGGACAAATCTTTATAACCGACACCGACCGACAACACCTCACGGAGTTGTTACAGAATACAGATGCTGCGATTTTTAATGTTCATATGGGGAGCGTGGATTGCCTCAGTCGCTAATATCGACTGGCCATCCAAAGACGCTGTAGGCACAGACTCTGCCGCCGTCGCTTTGCAGCAAGCCGAGATGATAACCCTTCTCGACTCCCTCCAAGCACGCGGCATCAACACCGTCATCTTCCAAGTACGCCCTACGGCAGACGCACTCTATTACTCCGAACTGGAACCGCTATCCACTTGGCTCACCGGTAAGCCGGCGAGCGACAATGCCCTGCCTGCTAACTTCTACGACCCCCTTGAGTTCGTCATTGAGCAGTGCCACGCACGGGCCATGGAACTGCACGCGTGGATTAACCCTTACCGCATCAATATCCCCATCATGGAGGAAGAGACCTATAACCGCCCCGGCACAGTCTTCACAACGCACCCCGAGTGGTTCTGGAAATACGGCAAGCAGTGGTACTTCAACCCTGCACTGCCCGAGACACGCGAATGGCTCTGCATGGTGGTCGAGGATATCGTCTGCCGCTATGACATTGATGCTATCCATATGGACGATTACTTCTACCCGTACCCTATCGGTAAAAAACCTCTTCCCGACCTTAAGGACTATCGCGACTATCTTGCTTACTGCGAATCTATCGGCGAAACAGACCCCCTCTCCATCGAGGACTGGCGACGCGATAATGTCAACCAAGCCATCGAGGCGCTCTCACATACTATCCGGGAAACGAAACCCCAAGTCCTCTTCGGCATATCACCCTTCGGTATCTACCGCTCCGACGGACGGACACTCTCGAACTACAACGACCTTTATGCCGATGTCCTCCAGTGGGTGCACGAAGGCTGGATTGATTATGTGGTACCCCAACTCTATTGGGAAATAGGCAATAAGGTCGCACCTTACGATACACTCGTCACATGGTGGGCGCAGGAACTGGAACCATAC
>FLNX01003638.1_pt1 | contig 29270 bp, 28 predicted proteins | sample 1140341 | NCBI WGS metagenome assembly FLNX01 (sample SAMEA3878208, study PRJEB12797) | bioreactor metagenome | biome: Moose rumen | place: Sweden | collected 2011-10 | reverse complement strand
CCTTATTATTGCCTACTCGAGTAACTTTTTGTAAAAAGAAGACAAGCAGAAGAGTAGGAGCAGAGTAAGAGCAGATGCGGTAAAGATCTGTGCTTGACGCCGTTCCGACGGCGCTTTTTGCCGTCTTTTCCGCGAATTGCGCACACTTTAGACAACAAAAAAAAGCAAAAAACAGGATAGCGAATACTCTCGAAAAAGCGAAAACGATGCGGAAACAGATTTTCAAGTAATTCGTCATTCCCCGAAGCCTACGGGATGAAAGAGATTAGCATATGCGCAGCGAGAGGTAGGCAGGATGCGAAAAACAGAGGGTGCGCTTAATCATCGTTCGTCGTAGTGTCCATAGGCGGTGAGTACAAGCACCACTACTTCGGTGTCGTGGATTTCATACACGAGGCGGTGTTTCTCGGTGATGCGGCGACTCCATTGGTCGCTACGGTTGCCTTTCAACGGCTGACTGCGTCTACGCTCCTTCATCTCGGAAAAGGACGCAAGCGCCCTTTCCTCTCGACTTTCGGAGCTTCCGGGATGTCCGGTGCCCGTTCGAGGATGTTCTCGTAGTTCGGCTTCCGATTTCAGTAGTTTTTTGAACGCTCGTGGCTCATTTTTCAAGTTTCAGGTTTCAGGTTTCATGTTTCATGTTTAAAGTTTGTACAATATATATTTAGAGGTGAAAATTTTTATTTTTGCATATTTGTTTTTTTGTGTATCTTTGTCCGCAACACGAAATGTTCAAGTACTAACCTAATAAATTAACACACATGAATATAGATTGGCAAAACCTCCCATTCGGTTACGTCAAAACCGACTACAACGTGCGTTGCTGGTATCGCAACGGCCAGTGGGGAGAAATCGAGGTCTCCAGCGAGGAGAGCATCAACATCCACATGGCTGCATCCAGCCTGCACTACGGCCAGGAAGCCTTCGAGGGCCTCAAGGCCTACCGCTGCAAGGATGGCAAGATCCGCATCTTCCGTCCCGAAGCCAACGCCGAGCGTCTGCAGAGCACCTGCCGCGGCATCGTCATGCCTGAGCTCTCGACCGAGCGTTTCGTCGAGATGTGCAAGCGCGTCGTCAAACTCAACGAGCGTTTCATACCGCCCTATGGCTCCGGCGCCAGCCTCTACCTGCGTCCGCTCCTCATCGGTACCGGCATCACAGTGGGTGTCAAGCCCGCCGACGAGTACCTCTTCCTCATCTTCGTCACCCCGGTGGGGCCCTACTTCAAGGGCGGCTTCAAGGCCAACCCCTACGTCATCACCCGCAAGTACGACCGTTCGGCCCCTCTCGGCACCGGCGTCTACAAGGTCGGCGGCAACTATGCAGCCTCCCTCAAGCCCCACACCGAGGCCTGCCACGGTGGTCAGTATGCCTGCGAGTTCTACCTCGACGCCAAGGAGAAGAAGTACATCGACGAGGCCGGCGCGGCCAACTTCTTCGGCATCAAGGACGGCGTCTACGTGACTCCGAAGAGCACCTCCATACTGCCTTCCATCACCAACAAGAGCCTCATGCAGGTGGCCGAAGACCTCGGCATCAAAGCGGAGCGTCGTCCCATCGCCCTCGAAGAGCTCAAGGACTTCCAGGAAGCCGGTGCCTGTGGCACTGCCGCCGTCATCAGCCCCATCTCGCGCATCGACGACCCCGAGACCGGTCACAGCTACATCTTCGGCGACGAGCCCGGCCCCATCAGCAAGAAGCTCTACGAGCGTCTGCGCGCCATCCAGCTCGGCGAGTGCGAGGATGTCCACGGCTGGAACACCGTCATGGACTGAGGATGATGCGACTGCGTTGATACGTAAAAACAAAAAAGCTTCCACGACCATGTCGTGGAAGCTTTTTGTTTGGGTGGATGATGCTTTATGCGCCAATCTTGGCGGTATAGGCGGCGGCGTCCATGAGGGCGTCGATGTCGGCCATGTTCTCCGGACGGATCTTGATGATCCAGCCTGCACCGTAGGGGTCGGCATTGATGGCAGAGGCGTCGTCGAGGGCGGCGTTGAATTCAACAACCTCGCCTTTGACGGGCATGAGCAGGTCGGCCACGGTCTTCACGGCCTCGACCGAGCCGAAGGGCTCGCCAGCCTCGACGGTGTCGCCCTCGCAGGTGACGTCGACAAAAACGATGTCGCCAAGCTCGTGCTGTGCGTAATCGGTGATACCAACATAGGCGAATTCGCCTTCAACGCGCACCCATTCATCGTCCTGGGTGTACTTCAGATTTGCAGGAATGTTCATATTCTTATTGTTTTATAAATTGTTTTTCAGTTTTTTCGATGATGCAAAGATACTAATTTTTTTATTACGTGGGATAAAAAAATGTGAAAAAGGAGGATTTTTTTTTGCCGGATTGCAAAAAAGAAGTAATTTTGCATCGTCGAAAGTCGGGCGATATTTTCTTATGACATTCGTCATGCGCCTGATTGTCAATGTTTCCCCATATTATTTGGATTATAGCGATCTCCTTTGGAAATTGAAAAATTGAAAACCCTTGGAAATTGAAGAATGTTGAACTGCTGAAACTGCCAAAACTGTTGAGAATGCTTTGATTTGTTGATTTGTGAATTCGTGAGTCAGGCTGCGCAAGCGACTGACACATCAACAAATTAACACATTGACGAATTAAACGAGGAGGCTTTAAACGATTAAACAATTAAACAAAATTAATGTATAACAAGTCAGAACTTACAGCGAAAGCCCATATCGAGCTGATAGATATAGCCGAAAGGATGGGTATCTCGAAAGCAAAACGTTTGGATGCACAAGAACTGGTCTACAAGATCCTCGACTATCAAGCCGCAAACCCGGATACTGACAACGACAAGGTGCCGGGCGCATCGCACAGCGATGCGCCTGCCGTGGCCGACAGCAACACCAACCAGCGTCGTCGCCAACATTTGAAGCCGCATCTGCTGGCCGAGTCGACGATGAAGACCCCCGAGTTGCACCGCCGTCAGAGAAAGAAGAACGTTGCACAAGGTGAGAGGAAAGGGGGAACGCCCACTGTCCCGAGCCAAGTGGGCGTCACAGAAGGTAACGTTGCACAAGGTGATAGGAAAGGGGGCTCGCCCACTGTCCCGAGCCAAGTGGGCGTCACAGAAGGTGACGCCCGTCCGGCCAAGACGGAGGCCAGGGTGGAGGCGCAGGAGCTGACCTTGTTTCACGACTTTGTCATGCCCGATGTGCCGACGGTGCCCGATGTGCTTACGCCTGACGGCAGGCTCATCATGCGGGCGCAGGATGTCGACAGCACTACACAAGACGAGGCTCCAAGCGATGCCGCCGCACCCGAAAAGGCCATGCCGGCAGAGCAGCCTGTCAAACGCAAACGTGGCCGTCCGCGCAAGAACTCCCTGCCGCCAGCCGACGAGAAGCAGGCTGCCATCAGCGAGTCGCCCATAGCGCCGGAGGCCGAGACCATCACGCTGGGCTCGCTCGGGACACCTTCGGAGGGTGATGCCGAAGAGGGAGAGCATGGCGACGCAGCCGCCCGCTCTGTGCGCGAAAAAGGCGACAGACGCAGGCAGAATCAGTCGTCGCCGTACGACGTCGACGGTGTGATAGAGGCTGAAGGTGTGCTCGAGACGGTGCCCGACGGATATGGCTTTCTGCGTTCGAGCGACTACAACTACCTGACCAGTCCCGACGACATATATATCAGTCAGCAGCAGATACGAAACTACGGACTGAAGACCGGCGACACCATTCGTGGACGTGTGCGTCCGCCACACGAGGGGGATAAGTTTTTCCCGATAGTGAAGCTGCTCGAGATCAACGGACTGACGCCGGAGCGCATACGCGACCGTGTGCCTTTCGAGAGCCTCACTCCTCTTTTCCCAAACGAGAAGTTCAAGCTCACAGGGCATCCGCAGGAGACCATCTCGACGCGTATCATCGACCTCTTCACCCCGATAGGGAAGGGGCAGCGCGGCCTCATCGTGGCCCAGCCGAAGACCGGCAAGACGACACTGTTGAAAGAGATAGCCAACGCCATCGCCTACAACCACCCCGAGGTGTACCTCATGGTGCTGCTCATCGACGAGCGTCCCGAGGAGGTTACCGACATGCAGCGTTCGGTCAAGGCCGAAGTGATTGCATCGACATTCGACGAACCGGCCGACAGGCATGTCCGCATTGCCAACATAGTGCTCGAGAAAGCCAAGAGGCTGACCGAGTGCGGTCACGACGTGATGATAGTGCTCGACAGCATAACGCGCCTGGCACGTGCCTACAACACGGTGCAGCCGGCCAGCGGCAAGGTGCTCAGTGGCGGTGTCGAGGCCAACGCGTTGCAGAAACCCAAACGTTTCTTTGGCGCTGCACGCAAGATAGAGGGCGGTGGCTCGCTCACCATCATCGCCACCGCGCTCACCGAGACGGGGTCGAAGATGGACGACGTCATCTTCGAGGAGTTCAAGGGCACCGGCAACATGGAGCTGCAGCTCGACCGTCGCCTGTCGAACAAGCGCATCTATCCCGCCATCGACCTTACCGCCAGCAGCACACGTCGCGACGACCTGCTCGTCAAACCCGACATACTGGCACGCAGCGTCGTGCTCCGCAACCACCTGACCGACTTGACGCCTGTCGAAGCTATGGAGTTCCTGCAGAAGACCATCCGCAACACGAGAGACAACGAGGAGTATCTCTACACGATGGACAAATAAACACGCAAAGCCATGAAGCGAGGATTTGGCAGCGACAACCATTCGGGTGTAAGCCCCGAGATACTGCAAGCCATTGCCGACGCCAACAGCGGCCACGCGCTTGCCTATGGCGACGACGAGTGGTGCCGTAAGGCCGAGGAGACTTTTCGTATGCACTTCGGTCAGCAGGCTCAGGTCTATTTTGTGTTCAACGGCACAGGCGCCAACGTGTTGAGCATCGACCTTATGTGTCGTTCGCACGAGGCGGTGGTGTGTGCCGAAACGGCCCATATCAATGTCGACGAGTGCGGTGCGCCGCAAAGGGTCGTCGGCTGCCGCCTGCTGACGGTCGACACACCCGACGGCAAGCTGACGCCGGAGCTGGTGCGCACACGCCTGCACGGCTTCGGCTTCGAACATCACTCGCAGCCCAAAGCCATCAGCATCACACAAAGCACCGAACTCGGCACCCTGTACACCCTCGACGAGGTGCGGGCGCTGGCCGACCTGGCCCACACGTGCGGCATGTACCTCCACATGGACGGTGCACGGCTGGCCAATGCGGCCGTAGCCCTCGGGTGTTCGCTCAAGGAGGCGTCGTCCGACTGCGGCGTGGACATACTCTCGTTCGGTGGCACCAAGAACGGCATGCTCATGGGCGAAAGCGTGGTGGTGCTCAACCCCGCGCTGGCGGGCGACGTCAAATACCGTCGCAAACAGATGACGCAGCTTGCCAGCAAGATGCGTTACACGGCGGCACAGTTCGATGCCTACCTGTCGACGGGCCTCTGGCAACGCAATGCCGCCCACAGCAACGACATGGCTCGCCGGCTTGAAGAAGAGGTGCGCCGTGTGCCGGGCGTGGAGGTGATATATCCCGTTCAGGCCAACGGCGTGTTCGCACGCCTGCCGCGCCAGGCGTGGCAGCGCCTGCAGCAGGATTTCTTCTTCTACGACTGGGACTACGACCACGACGAGGTGCGCTGGATGTGTTCGTTCGACACGACCGAGGAAGACATCGCAGCTTTTGCCGAAGCTTTGCGTGAGAGTTTAAAGGTTAAAGGTTAAAGGTTAAAGTTTAGAGTTTAGAGATATAAGTTACAGATATGGAACTCGGATATCAGAAAATAGACAAGTACGACGAGAAATGTGTCGGCGAGATGGCTGCACACTACAAGGAGATACTGCGCCTGCTTGGCGAGGACCCCGAACGTGAAGGGTTGTTGAAGAGCCCCGAACGTATTGCCAAAGCGATGCTGTTCTTCACCAACGGCTATGACCTCGACCCCGAGGAGATACTGCGTTCGGCCATCTTCCACGAAGACTACCGTCAGATGGTGGTCGTCAAGGACATCGAGCTGTATTCGCTGTGCGAACACCACATGGTGCCCTTTGTCGGCAAGGCCCATGTGGCATATATACCCAACGGCACCATAGTAGGGCTTAGCAAGATACCGCGCGTGGTAGACGCGTATGCACGACGCCTTCAGGTGCAGGAACGTCTCACCAAGCAGATCAAGGACTGCATACAGAGCACCCTCAACCCGCTCGGTGTCGCAGTGGTCATCGAGGCGCAGCATATGTGCATGAGCATGCGTGGCGTGCAGAAGCAGAACAGCGTGACCACCACCAGCGACTTCACGGGTGCCTTTATGAAAGACCCCAAGACACGGGAGGAGTTTATGAACATAATAGGGATGTCGCTGCATTGAGGATTGATGCATGCAATAACAACGGCACTGGAGGTACTAAATCAATATGAAAAAAATAACAACAGCAACACTGCTGATGCTCGCAATGGCCGTCGTGTATACGGCGAGCGCCCAGATAACACACGCCTCGCAAGGACGTCTCGACGAGAATGCCACCATGGCATTGAAGAAGGCATCAGACCGCTTCGGCCAGAACGTCAGCTTCAATGTCACCCTGACCACCCTCGACAGTCAGCACAAGAAGACCGGCAGCTATACCGCCGAGGTGCGCTACAACAAAGGCAAGTACCGCCTTGTGATGCCGGACCAGGAACTTGTCTGCGACGGCACCACCGTGTGGCAATGGAACAAACAGGCCAACGAGGTCACGGTGAGTACCCTCGGTGACGACGATATCGACCTGATGAATCCGGGACGTCTGCTGGCCAACTACGACCGTGATTTCAAGGCCAAATATATCAGGACCGACGACGACGGTACCGCCGTCATCGACCTGCAGCCACGTTCGGCGCGCAGCTATCACAAGATACGCCTGCTCGTCGACGAGGAAACAGGGCTGCTGAAGCGTATGGAAGTGCATCGGTTCGACTCGAGCCGCGAGTTGTACGACATCAGCAACTTCAAACGTACAGCCAACGCTGCCTCGCAGTTCACCTTCGACCCTGCACGTCATCCCGATGTGGAAATAATCGACATGCGATGAGACTGTTGCTTATCGAAACCGCCACCCAGGTATGTTCGGTGGCTATTGCCGACGAGGGCGGCATCGTCGCCATCCGCGAAAGCGACGAGCCCAACGCCCACTCGTCGCAGCTGGCTCCCTTTATCGACGAGATGCTGCGCGGACAGGGCATCACGCCGCAGGAAATCGACGCGGTGTGCGTCTCGTCGGGCCCCGGCAGCTACACCGGCTTGCGCATCGGCGTAAGCACCGCCAAGGGCTTCTGCTACGCACTGGGCATCCCGCTGGTGGCGGTGCCTACCCTGCAGAGCATGGCGGAGCTGTACTACCGGCGGCATCCGGAATGGGGCGGCATGGTCTGCCCGATGATCGACGCACGGCGTATGGAGTGCTACACGGCATTTTTCAATCGCGACGGACAGCTGCGCGATACGGCCGCCGATATTATCGTCGACGGCATATACAGTCACTACCTGGACAGGGGAGAGGTGGCCTTTGTGGGCGACGGCGTCGCCAAGTGCCGCGACATCCTTGTTGTACATCCGAATGCCGTCTTCGACGAGACCTTCCGCCCTTCGGCAGAAGGCATGGCCACCGCAGCCCTGCGCAAGCTGCAAGACGGACAGACAGAGGATGTGGCCTACTTCGAGCCATACTACCTGAAAGACTTTGTGGCAAAAAAAAGTGTTGTCCACGGCTTGCGCGATGCCGCCAGGAATTGAACAACAGTCAGGGAGAGGGCTATGCTACGGTTTGTCGCTAAAAGGTTGATGTATGGGCTGCTGGTGCTGCTGGGAGTGTTGACGCTGGTGTTTTTCCTGTTCAATGTGCTGCCCGGCGACCCTGCCCGTATGATGTTGGGACAACGTGCCGACCAGGAGAGTATCGACATCATCAACCACGACCTCGGCCGCGACAAGCCTGTCGCCATACAGTACCTCGGCTACCTCAACGACCTGTTGCCCATCTCGATACACAACAATGCCGACAAGGAGCATTTTTTCTTTCTTGCACCCGAGAAGTACGCCCCGTATACCACTATTATGCATGTGGGCACCGCTTCGGTGGTGCTCAAGGCTCCCTATCTGCGTCGCTCGTACCAGAGCGGGCGCAGGGTCTCCGAGATAATCTCGTCGGCATTCCCGCAGACGGCACTGCTGGCGGTGGTGGCTATGCTGTTCGCCCTTGTGCTGGGCATCACGATGGGCGTGGTGGCCGCGCTGCATAAAGACACGTGGGTCGACAGGCTGACACTGGTGCTGTCGACACTCGGCATGTCGTTGCCGTCGTTCTTCGCCGCCATACTCATCGCGTGGTTCTTCGCCTATGTGCTGGCCGACTGGACACACCTCAATATGTTTGGCAACCTCTACACCGTCGACGACTATGGCTGTGGCGAGTTCGTCGACCTGAAAAACATGATACTGCCGGCACTGACGCTCGGCATACGACCGCTGGCCACACTGACACAACTCACCAAAAACTCGATGCTCGAAGCCTTGTCGCAGGACTATATACGCACCGCACGGGCCAAAGGACTGTCGCCCCGTCGCGTGGTGGTGCACCACGCTCTGCGCAACGCACTCAACCCAGTGGTGACTTCGGCCAGCGGCTGGCTGGCTTCGCTGCTGGCCGGTGCTGTGTTTGTGGAATATGTGTTCGACTGGAAAGGCATGGGCGTTGTCATCGTCGACGGCCTCGAAAAGTACGACTTCCCTGTCGTCATGGGCACCATACTCTTCATCTGCATGCTGCTGGTCGCCATCAATATCGTCACCGACATCATCTACGGTATCCTCGACCCGAGGGTCAGAACGAGAGTTTAGAGTTTAACCGTGTTGAATATTTGTTGAAATCTTGACGGCCACAAGTGGGTGGCATTGCATGATAATTTGTATCTTTGCAGATTATTATAGGTATACAAAGATGTTCGACTTCTATCCTTTTCTGACTGATACATACGCCATTGTGCTTGCAGCAGCCATGATGCTGGCTTTTGTGGTGCTGGCACTTTACTATGGTTTGACCTATCTCCGCGTCGGCCGCCACGGACTCAAGAAGAGAGCAACGGGCGCTGCCGAGGCTACGTCTGCAAACCCGCCCGTCAGTGTGGTGCTGACCGCCCACAACGATGCCGCCTGGCTCAAGGAGAACCTGGTCTACCTGCTCGAACAGGACTACCCGAAGTTCGAAGTGGTGGTGGTAGACTACCTCTCCTCCGACGACACCGAATACGTGCTGCGACTGCTCAAAGACTACTATCCTCACCTCAAGACAGTGCCGTTCAAAGAGGACGTCAACTTGTTCCAAGGCAAGAAATACCCCCTCTCGATAGGCATCAAGTCAGCCTCATACGACATACTGCTTTTGGCCGACCCTGAATGCACACCGAAGAACCTGCAATGGCTGCGTGGCATGGTCAGGGGGTATGGCAGCGGCGACACAAAGATAGTGCTCGGCTACTGTGGCCTGAAACGGAACAAGACGCTTCTTGGCGCACTCCAGCAATACGACGCCTTGTCCTACGGTGCCCACTATATCGGCAATGCGCTGGCAGGCCATCCCTATACGGGGTCGGGGCGCAACCTGAGCTATCGCCGCTCGTTCTTTTTCGAACAGGGGGCCTTCATCCGTCACTACGATGTCGCCGACGGCAGCGACGACCTGTTCGTCTATCAGAACGCAAGCCGCAACAATACGGCTGTCTGTATCGACGCCGATGCCGTGCTGATGTCCGAGCCCATGAAGAGCTTCGCCGAATGGCACCGCCGCCGCCGTCACCGTGTCGGTACGCGCAACCGCCACTCTTTGGGCAGCCGCCTGGTCGAGGAACTCCCTCCGCTTTCGGTTGTCGTCTTCTATACCGCCGCCGTGCTGCTCATCCTGGACGGAAGCCTGCCCTGGGTGGTCACCGCCTTGGTGCTGGCACTAAAGATAGCATGGCAGACAATATGCTTCGCCAACCTCTCGAAACGCTTCGAAGGCGGTGTGGTGTACCTGTTTGCTCCTTTGTTCGAAATTTATTTTACACTTGCAAATACTATTTTGATACTTTTGCCGTTATCCAACAACAGAAGGTTCAGATGACAGCATGGAAAACGCAGTGAAAACAGAACGTATGGAGCGCGACTACCGTCTGGTGTGCGCTGCGCGCGACGAGGGTAGCCACAAGGCCTATGCCGACCTTATGGCCATCTATCGCGAGCCGCTCTACATGCTTTTGCTGCGTATGACACACAACACCACAGTGGCCAGCGACCTCACCGTCGACACCTTCAGCAAGGCTTTCTGCCAGCTCCATCGCTATGCTCCGACGGGCACCTTCAGTTCGTGGCTCTATTCCATCGGTATCAACACATACATAGACCATCTGCGCCGCCGTCGTGTCGAGACGGTGCCTCTGGGCACTGTAGGGCGCGACAGCGACGGCGAATTTGTGGAATATCAGATACCCTCCGGCGGCCTCGACCCCGAAGAGAGCCTCATACGCGCCGAACGCGACCAGGCTCTTCGCGACGTTGTCGCCACCCTGAAGCAGCCTTACCGTCAGGTGGTGGAGTTGCGCTACTACGAAGAACTGAGCTACGAGCAGATTGCCGAAAGGCTCGGTATACCCGTCGGCACCGTCAAGATACGCCTCCTGCGTGCCAAGAACCTTATGCAATCCATCGTCGCGGACAGGAAAGGAGGTTCCTTGTGAGACATTGTCTCGTGCTGCTGACTGCCATTATGCTTGCCGCATCGGCCGCTGCCGACGACGGCAAGCCTCCCAGTAGCCGCTACACCGGCCTTTCGCTGTTTGCCGATGCCGGCGCCTATTGGGGCGACCGGAACACGGCCGACTTCTACTCGGGACGCCCCGAGGGCGCCAACACCATCCTGCGCGTCCTCCATAGCAACACTTACGGGACACAGATTTGGAACCACCTGACAGAGCAGCAGCTCATCTCGTCGGCTGTGGGCAGTTATAGCCAGCTTACGGTCGACGAATATCCTTCGATGTACTACCGCACCTCGTTTGCCTACGGCCTCGGCCTCCGCTACGACTACAGCTCGGGCGTCGGCTGGCTGCTGAGGTTCGACTTGGCACGCCTCAACGCCATCGGCGCCTTCAACCTCAGCACCGACAACCATACGGGCATCTTGAGCGACAACGCACGCTATATACGTTGTGGCATGGTGGGCCGCGAAGACCGTATCAATATCGACTTCGCCATTACCGCCAACGCAGCCATCAACGATGCATGGGACATCGAGCTGGACCTTGGGGGCGGCCTCAACAACACCAAAGTGCGCGAAAACATGATGGAGATTGCCGGTGCCACCTATTCGATACTCGACATATGGGACGGACAGTCGCCGGACTATGGTGTCGGACAGTATGAATATGTCAACCAAGGTGGTCTAGGCTGGAACTTGTTTGTCAGCGTCCTGGCTGGCTACCGTATGACTGGTGTGGGTGCCGTCAGGGTAGGGTACACCATCTATCGCACACACACCGTGCTCAAAGGCTACACCGCCAACGGATGGAACCACATGCTAGGTATACGTCTCGAAATAAACAACCTTAAACAATTTAATCTGGTGAATGACGATTAGCAACTCCTGAAAATATAACACAATAACACATACAACATAGATGATAACATTTACCGACTTGGCCGACAGCGACCATCAGCATTTTGCACAGGACCTGTTCGAGGAGGCTTTCCCGGAACACGAACGACCGCCCTTCTCTAGTCTCCGGCACAGAGATGCCGGCAAATTCCATTTCCTTGTTGCCGAAAACGGCGACGACCCCGTTGGCATACTGACCTACTGGACTTTCGACGACCTTGTGTACATCGAGCATTTTGCCATTGCCGAAGAGCTCAGGGGACAGGGGCTGGGTAAGGCTGTGTTCCTCAACTTCCTCTCGCAGCGGCAGGAACAGGTGGTGCTCGAAGTCGAGCTTCCCGACACCGAAGAGGCCGACCACCGTGTCGAGTTCTACGCCAGCATGGGCTTCTTCCAGAACCCGCAACCATACATACAGCCATCCTACCGTGGCGACGGCCATAGCGTGCCGATGATAATCATGTCGAAGTACGAACTCGACGACGACGAATTTTCCGAAATCCGGTCGCTCCTCTACCGCGAAGTATACGGTGTGTTGTAAGTATTTTTATTTTCGGGGCTGTCCGGGAACTTCTGGCAGTCAGACGGTTGTGGATAGTACGTAAAAAAATGCAAAAAAAATTTGGTCAGTATCGGAAAAAGTAGTACTTTTGCACCCGATTTCGAGAGGATGTAGCGAACATCACCGAAGGTCAGAAAATATAGAGAGACCAATGGCTCCTTAGCTCAACTGAATAGAGCATCTGACTACGGATCAGAAGGTTGCAGGTTTGAATCCTGCAGGAGTCACCAGGAAAGAGGTTGAAGACATTTCTTCAGCCTCTTTGTTTTTTCAGGCACATAGACAGCACCACGCTGACAGACAGGATGCCCAGTATGACAGCCAGCGAGGCCAACGTCGGAATATGCCAGCCGAAGAACTCGCCGCCTATCATCTTCATGCCGATGAAGCACAGCAGCACCCCCAGTCCATAGTGCAGCAGCCAGAAACGGTCGGCCATGTCGCTCAACAGGAAGAACAGCGAACGCAGACCCATGATGGCAAAGATGTTGGAGGTGTAGACAATGACAGGGTTGGTGGTGACCGAGAAGACCGCCGGTATCGAGTCGACGGCGAAGATGATGTCGGAGAACTCGATTACCAGCAACACCAGAAACAGCGGTGTCATCTTGCCTTCGTAGAAGAAGTCGTGTCCGTGGCACTGCTGTGTCACAGGGAAATGTCGCGATGCAAAGCGCACCATGGGATGGTTCTCGGTGTCGATCTTCTCGTCACCCTTGTCCGCGAACATCTTCACACCGCTATATATCAGAACAAAGCCGAACACGGCCAGCAGCCATGAGAACCTGGTGACCAATGCACCGAGACCGAAGATGAAGATGAACCGGAGCACTATGGCGCCAAAGATACCCCAGAAGAGTACCCTGTGGTAGTACTCCTTCTTGATGCCGAAGGAGGCGAAAATCATTATCATCACGAAGATGTTGTCGATCGACAGGCTCTCCTCTAGAAAATAGCCCGCAAGGAACTCCGACACCATCTCGCCACGATAAGTAGCGAGGTCGACACCCGTCTCGGATGGCGGCACCATCCAGTCGCCAACAAAGTATATCAGCACCGCGAAGCCCAGAGCCAACGCTACCCAGACGCACGTCCATATGGCGGCCTCCTTCACTCTGACAATATGGTCTTTCTTGTTGAAGACGAACAGGTCGAGCACCAGCATGACGACCACAAAAACCATGAAAAGCGAGAAAAAAAGAGTGTTCATCCTAATGGTATAATAAAAAAACAATTATATCGTTATTAACAATTAACTACGTCTTACCAGACGCACTTCAGATTTTACATTTTATAGATAACGTATAGCATGGTAAAATATTGTGAATTGTTCTGGAGTTTTTTCAAGATAGGAGCCTTCACCATAGGAGGCGGCTATGCCATGTTGCCACTGATGCAGCGCGAGGTGGTCGACAGGCATGCATGGCTTACCGATGGCGACTTCCTCGACAGTGTGGCGCTGGCCCAGTCGTTGCCCGGGGTCTTCGCTGTCAACATGGCGGCACTCACAGGATACCGCCTGCGAGGCGTGTGGGGCGCTTTCGCCGCCATCATTGGCAATGTGCTCATGCCGATAGTGTTCATCTTGCTCCTGGCCGTTTTCTTCAACTCGCTGCGCGACAATCCTGTGGTGAGCCGTATCTTCATGGGGGTGAGACCTGCTGTCGTGGCACTCATTGCAGCGCCAGTGTCGGGCATGGCCCGACATGCCGACATAAGGTGGAGCAACGCATGGATTCCGGTGGCTACGGCATTGCTGGTATGGATGCTTGGTGTGAACCCGATAGCCGTCGTGCTCGTCGCCGCCCTGTTGGGTTTGCTTTGGAATGTGTTGTTTGGGAAGAAAACGGATTGACCTGTGTTCGCCCGTTAATGGTAAGTCATTTCAATTCTCGATATGCTTTTCTGGCAGATATTTTACACCTTCCTGATTATAGGAGCATTCACATTCGGAGGCGGCTACTCGATGGTGGCGCTGATACAGAACGAGGTGGTGGTGCACCATGGGTGGATGACTGCGGCCGAGTTCACCGACCTGCTGGCGGTCAGCCAGATGACGCCAGGGCCTGTAGGCATCAACACAGCCACCTATGCAGGCTATGCCGCCGTCCGCGGAGCCGGATACTCGCAGTGGGCCGCCGTTTGTGGCTCGTTGTTGGCCTCGCTGGCCGTCATTGCCATTCCTGTGGCTTTGGTGCTGCTGGTGGGAGCGTGGCTGCTGCGATATAAAGAACGGCCTGTCGTCGCCACCGTCATACATACCATGCGTCTGGTTGCCATCGGTCTCATAGCTGCCGCTGCACTCGCCCTGTTCACCACCGACAGCTTCGGCACACTCGGGATGAACACACGTTTCGTGCTCTCGGCGGCAATCTTCGCGGTGGTATTCTTATTGTCTGCCAGAAGAAAGACAAACCCGATACTGCTCATCGTGGTATCGGGTTTGGTTGGGCTGCTGTTTATGTCCTGAGACCTTAACGCACTCACACATTCAGCTTGGCGTCTATCACACTACAGATGCGGTGGTTGGTGTCGCTGATTTCTTCCGATCCGTCTACCATTACCAGCATGCCGCTGACGCGGTAGTAGTCCAGCACAGGCTGTGTCTGCTGATCGTAGAGGTCGAGACGGTGCCGTATCACCTCCTCGGTGTCGTCGGCACGTCCGCTGATGGCGGCACGTTCGTGGATGCGGCGCACCAGTTCCTCTCGCGGCACATCGATGGCGACCACAAGGTCGATGCGTCGCTCCATCTTGCGGAACATGAACTCCAGAGTCTGCGCTTGGCTTACAGTGCGTGGGAAACCGTCGATGATGCAACCTTCAGGACGGTGAGGCAAGCCCTTTCGTTCGCGGTCCCACGGGTCGACGGCTGCATCGGGGTCGGGCAGCGTGGAACGTTGGCGCAACGCCCTGTCGAGCAGCGGCACCACGATGTCGTCGCCCACGAGGTCGCCACGGTTCATGATGGCCTGTGCACGTTGCCCTAGCGGCGTGCCGAGGCGTACCTCCTGTCGCAACAGGTCGCCGGTGGAGACATGCAAGAAATCGTACTTCTCGGCCAGCAGGGTGGCTTGTGTTCCTTTGCCCGCACCAGGGGCACCGAAGATGACAATGTTTATCATGGGGATGTGTGATTATTTGGTATACCATTTTTTGAATTCCGGCACTTTGGCTTTGCTGACGATGATGCGTTCGGGTGTGGGCACTGTCAGTGTCAGTGCCAGCTTGCCGATGGGCCACACGCTTATCTCTTTGATGGCACTGTGTGCCACGATATACTGACGGTTGGCACGGTAGAAGAGTGCAGGGTCAAGACGCTCCATCATGGCGTCGAGAGGCGTGTCCATCGAGAGTGGCGGCGCACCGCTGGTCAGCAGAGCACGCGTGGTGCCGTCGTCGAGGCATATGCAGGCTATGTCGTCAACCTTCAGAGGCAGCAATTTGCCGCCCATCGGGATGAGGAATGTACTCTTGTACTGGCGTGGCTGCAGGATGTTGGCTGTGCGAAACGCCGCATCCGATGGCTTGTGGTCTTCCACACCCAGGCGGCGCATCTTGTCGAGGGCCCGCTTCAGGTCGTCGGCGGAGATAGGCTTCAGCAGGTAATCCACCGAGTTGACTTTGAAGGCTTCGAGGGCGTACTCGTCGTATGCCGTGGTGAAGATGATGGGACAGGGTATCTCGACACGTTCGAACACCTTGAAGGCTGCCCCGTCGGCCAGGTGGATGTCCATAAACACCAGATTGCATGGCGTATCGCTGTCGTCGGCGTGTCCTGATGCGCCAAAGTAGTCGACGCATTCGGCAATGCTCTGCAGCACCGCCACCACTTGTCCGTCGGGTAACGCATCGGCCAAAAGGCGTTTCAGGTGTGCTGCGGCAACTGCCTCGTCCTCTATTATAACGATTTTTTTCATATCAAGGGTATCTCTACATAGAACACTCTGTCGTTGTCTACAATCTCGATGTCGCGGTGGAACAGTGCGTTATAGCGGCCGTTGAGGTTCGACAGGCCTATGCCGCTACTTTCCTCGTGGCCCTCTTTGGGCTGTTTTGTGTTGCTCACCCTCACCGCCATGTCGGCAGTGCTTGCGATGCTGATTGTCAACGGAGCTCTCTGTGTGGCCACGTTGTGTTTCACGGCGTTCTCGACCAGAAGCTGTAGGCTGATGGAAGGCAGACGGCGTTCCAGCAGGTCGTCGGAGATGTCTATCTCTACTTTGAGTGCTTCGCTGCCGTAGCGCATCTGCATCATGTCGATGTATCCGCGAGTGAACTCCAGCTCTTCTGCAAGTGTCACAGTCTCTTGTCGACTGAGGGTGTAGCGGAACGAGTCGGACAGTGCATGGAGGTAGCGGTGTGCGCTGTTGTTGTCGACACCGATAAGGCCGTCGAGGGTGTTGAGGCTGTTGAAGAGGAAATGCGGCGACACCTGCTGTTCCAGTGTGCGGTAGCGTATGCGCATGTTCTCGGCTTGCAGGTGTTCGTTTTCGACCACGGTCTGCTGATGTACGGTGACGTTGTAGAGCAGCAACGTGACCAGATAGGCTATAAGTGCAGACGAGGCGTTGATGATTATTGTGATAATCAGCGTGTTGAATGTCTCGCCAAATAGGGCGCCTTCTATCAGCCATTGCAGGGTGGCGATGGAGGTGCTGACGACGAGCGACCCTAGCAGACCTGCCGCCACCAGTTGGCCCCTTTTCATGCCGACACGGATAATCCAGAAGTTGTATGTATACAATGCGATGAAAAGCAGCAGGTTGAACACCGAGATGTATGCTATGTTGAATGCGTCTTCCACACGGTGTGTCGTGGGGTTGATGGCACCGAGCATCATCACGAGCGACAGGATGAAAGCCGACGCTGCCGCCAGCCATAAGGCACGTGTGGTGCGGTAGGGCTGTAGCTTGTCCAGTGCAAGCAGGGCCTCTCGCATGGGTCGCTGTTTCATTTTAAAGTTTAAAGTTCAAAGGTCAAGGTTATGGTTAAGGTTAAGGTTAATCGCTATCTGTGTCTGAAGTTTTTGATGAAGCGCAGCGAGAAGCAAGCGGTTATGAAGTAGAAGCCGGCCTGTATCCACAATGCCAGGTACTGGCTGCGCACTTCGGCCAGGGTGGCGCCCATCGAGCTGATGCGCACGTAGCCCTGTATTCCCGGCGTGGAAGGGAAGAGGTAGCTGAATGCCAGCCAAAACCGCGGCATATTGGTCTGTGGCCATACCATACCGCTGAGGAAGAAGAGAATCACGCTGAAAAACACGAAGCACAGCATCGGCGATATCTTCTGTCTGACAAAGATGTTGCCTATTGTCATGGCCAGGAATACCACACCCAACAGCATCGGCAGCAAGAACAGCTCCACGTCGCCAAGACGCCCTATCTGCGGCAGGTTGAACCACCGAGGGATAAGCCATAGGTCAAGTAGTACGATGGGTATATAGATAAGGAGGTAGCACAGCGAGCGGCCTAAAGTGACGCGATAGATACTCCTGTTGCGCAGGCGTGGCGGTATCAGGTGCAGGGCGTAGCGGTTCTCGGTGGCGTCGCCGCATAGTATGGTGATGCCGAGGAAGAGGGTCTGGTGCACCACCATCAGCAGCAGGGCAGGAAGGAAGAAACTGCCGTACCCGCCCGACGGGTTGAACGGCGTGTGGCTCTCCGTCACCACGGGCCCGATTTGCGTCAGTGCATCGTTGTGCGTCAGTCCGGCAGCGTCGTAGCGTTGCAGCTCGATGGTGTGCATCTCGTCGATCAGCACACTGTTGCCGCCCAACAAGGCCGCCTTGTAGTAGTAGAACGAGCTCATGTCGCTGAAAACGGCGATATGTGCCGTGCGGCAGTCGGCAAGCCGTTCGGAGAAGTCGCGTGGGAAATAGAATATGGCACGCACCTTATGGTCGCACATCAGCCGGCGAGCCTCGTCGAGGCTGTTGGCATGGTAGACGACGTTCATCTCCGGCGTGGCGTCTAGTTTGCGAATGTAGCGCCGCGTAGCCTCGGTAGGATTATCGTCGACGACAGCTGTCGGCAGGTTCACCACATTCTCGGGACCGTACATGTAGCAGAATATCAGTGGATAGATGAGTGGGGCGATGAAGAAGATGAGCAGCACGGCGCGGTCGCTGAACACCCGTCTCACCTCGGAGCTGAGCACCACCCATACATCGTTGAGGTTTTGTGCCAGTTTGTTCATGGGCGGAGCTTTTTAGGTTCGGTGTACGGGTATTGTCGGCCTAGCATCCAGGCTCCTATCAGCAGCACCAACCCGAAGCCTGCCAGTGCACAGAAACTAGGCCAGCAGTGTTCTAGGCCGTTGCCGAAGATGGCGATGTCGCAAAAGTTGTGGTAGTAGTGCCTTATGGGGTAGAGCCACGATAAGGGTTCGAAAATGCGTGGCATGCTCTCGACAGGAAACGAGAAGCCGCTGAGCGAGAAGCTCATGGCACAGTAGATGGCACAGATGCTCATGGCGAGCGACTCGTCGGGCAGGCATGCGCTGATGAAGCAGCCGGCGCACTGTGCTGCCGTCACCAGCATGATGCTGTTCAGCACCATGAGCAACCAGCTGCCCTCGAAAGGGAAGTGCATCGGCCCGTACATCACGAGGTTGGCCGCCACGCATAGCAGGCTATACCATGCGGTGTAGGGCAACATCTTGCCCAGCAAGGCTGTCAGCGTGTTGCCACCGGCTTTCTTGAGCCATGCGTGCATGGTGCGTTCCTTGCGTTCGCGCGCTATCACATAGGCCGTGTGCATCAAGGCGATGAAGGCTATGATGGCAGGTATCAGTGTCGACATGAGGTATACCTGGTAGCTCGACCAGGGATTGCCAATCATATGCGTGTCGTATTCCACAGGCTGGATGAGCCCCATAATCTCCTCCTCGCCATATCCTTTCTTGCGCAGTATCTCGCGTTGCACTGCACCGGTGGCCAGCATGCCCATTGTGGCCAGCTGCTTGTAGCTGAGTGTGCCGGCCAGCATGTAGGCCGAGTTGGTGTATAGCGACATGTGTGGCGAATGGAACTGCAACACCTCGTTGTAGGTGCCTTTCGGTATCTCGTAGAATGCAAATATCTCGCCACGCTGCATGGCTTTGCGGGCTTCGGTATGGCTGTTGTAGACGGCTTTGACGTCGACGGCCGACGTGGCGGCAATCTCGTGACAGATGCGTCGCGACACGTAGCTGCCGTCGCAGTCGACAACCCCAACCGGCAGGTTGAGGGGTTGTCCCGTCTCGGTGGCTGTGGCGAAGAACAGAAAGCTTACGACGACACCCAACGTCATTATTATCAGGTATCGTGGGTCTCTGCCGGTTCTCCGCAGTTCCCTATACAACACTCGTGTCAAGCTGTTCATCTATTGCACAAGTATAGCAGTCATGCCGGGACGCAGTCCGTCGATAGGCTCGGTGGGGACCACCTTGACGTCGAAGCTTTTGACGTCGAACTGTCCGTTGGTCTTGGTGGCGCGCCAGGTGGCATAGCTGGCCATAGCCTGTATGTGGCTGACGCGACAGCTGTAGGTCTGCTTGCCCAAAGCCGGCACCTGCACCTCGACGGTCTGGTCGGTGCCAAGACCCTTCAGCAGGTCTTCGCGCACAGCGAAGTAGAACCAGCTGTCGCTCATGTCGAGGATGGAGACGGCAGGGCTGCCGGTGCCAAGCAGGTCGCCTGTCTTGACAAACACCTCGGCCACCTCGCCGTCGCAGGGTGCCACGAGATAGCTGTCGTCCAGATAGCTCTGCACCTCGGCCACAGCACCGCCGGCACGGCCCACCAGAGCGGCGGCAGCGTCGATATCCTCGCGTTGGGCACCTTCGCGCGCCATCAGGTACTGCTGCTCGGCAGCGGCACAGTCGGCCTGTGCCACCTTGTACTGTGCCTCCACCTCGTCGAGCTTCTGCTGTGCCACCACACCTTTGTCTTTCAAGGCCTTGACACGTTCGTAGCTTTTGCGGTACACCTCCTCGGCGGCCTGTGCCTTCTGCCACACCTGGTAGGCCATCTCTATCTGCTGGCTGCGGGCACCGCCCTGTGCCTTGCGGCTCTGTGCGCTGGCAGCGCCCAGTGCCGCCTCGGCCTGCTGCATCTTGGCGTCGATCTGGCGACTGGCGATGTGGACCAGCGTGTCGCCGCGGCGCACATGGGCACCTTCGTGCACGTACAGCGTGTCCACATGGCCGGGCACCATGTTGCTGACACGGTATTCCGATGCGTCGGCCTCGCCGGTCAGCATCTCGGCTTGTGGACGGATGGCGAACAGGCCTACCAACGCCACAAGGACAACGGTGCCTATGACGACGGCCAGTCCGCCCAATAACGATTTGTTGTTATCTTTCATGAAACTTTAAACTTTAAACTCTGAACTTAACCTTTAACTTTAAACTTTAAACTTTAAACTTTAAACTTTAAACTTTATCTCAAGCCCAGGGCCTGTTTCAGGTATACTTTGGTCATCTCTATCTCAATCTGTGCATCCAGCACATCGCCTTCGGCCTGTAGCCATGCCGTCTGTGCGGCCATCAGGTCGCTGCTGCCGCACACCCCCTCGCGGAAACTCTCCTCGGCAAGCCGCAGGTTCTCTTCGGCCATGGTCAGGTTGCTCTCGGCCTGCTCCATCTTCTTCCATGCCAGCTCATGCTCATAGCTCACCTTGTTCACCTGCAGGGCTATCAGCTCCTCGGCCTCCTGCATCTTGTAGGCCGTCTCGCTACGCTTGGCTTTGGCGGCCTTCACGGCGTACACGCCGGCAGGGTTGAAGAGGGGTACCTGTGCCACAACACCCGCCATCCACGTGCCACCCCATGTGTTGCTGAAGCCGTCGAACACGTTGGGATTGGTCGTTAGGTAGCCAGCCGTGGCCACTATGTTGGGTTTCAAGGCGCTGGCGGCAACGCGCACACCCTCGCGGGCAATGCTGTCACTGATGCGCAGCATCTTCATCTCGTTGCGGCTGGCATAGACCTCCTGCATGTCGATTGTCTGACTGGTCTGACTGGTCTGACTGGTCGGACCGGAAGCAACCTCAAACACCGTGTCGAGCGGCATGCCGCATCGTTCGGCCAGCAGCATCTTGGCCAGTGCCAACCCGTTGGTGGCCTTGGTGAGGTTCATCTGTGCCTCGTTGCGCTTGACGCGTACCTTGGCCAGGTCGCCCGTGGTGGCCACCTCGGCATCGACCGACAGGCTGACGTTGTGCTCCAGCGTGTCGAGCAATGCAGCGTAGCGTTCGGCCAGCTCCTTCTTGTGCTGCACGCTGACCACCTGCCAGTAGGCCTCGTCGACAGCCACTACGGTGGCGCTTTCCTCTTTCGAGTATTCCACTTCGGCCAGGTGTTCCATGAGAGCTGCCGTGTGGTGCAGTGCCACCAGCTTGCCGCCAAGGTAGATGGGCTGGTTGACGGTGACGGCCACGCCGCCCATGTTGCGCGTGTCGGTCTCGAAGCCATCCACAATCTCCTGTCCTATGCCGTTGACGCGGGCATCCAGGCCTGTATTGGCAAGCACATTGTCGAGTCTGTCGGACAGCAGCTGTCCAACCAGCGGCACGTCGTCCAGCTCGTTGTGCAGCGACGCACTGATGTCGGCCTGCAGGTTGTCGCCCATATGGCTGATGCGCTCCCTCTGCTCCTCGCTGAGCAGGTTGACGCTCTTCTCGGTCCAGAAATAGCCGCCCACGGCAGACACCTTGGGCAGCATCTGCCACAGCGCCGCGCGCTCCAGGTAGTGGCTCTCCTCTCGCCTGATGTCGGCCCCGCGAAGCGACTTGTTGTTCTCCAACGCCATGCGGCGACAGTCGTCGAGTGAAAGTGCCTCCTGCGCCCCGACACTGGTGCCGAAAGCAATCAATAATATAATTATAAGGGTGTTACGTGACATCGCCTCTGTTGTTTTCATTCTGCAAAAATAGTGTTTTTCTGTGAATCTACAAAAACAAATAGCATCCCAAGCGGAAACTTCGCAGGGCGAAGCGTCCGATAGCACCCCCGAAATGTACCCCCCGAAGGGACGACAGAAATGCGTTAATTTGTTAATTTGTGAATTCGTGAGTCAGGCTGCGCAAGCGATTAACACATTAACGAATTAACACATTAACGAATTAAAAGGTAAGGTAACGCGGACGTACCTGTCGGCATAAACCTTATTCTCCAATCACCGACAGGATGGGTCCAATGGCGTTACGCGGAGAGAAGGGGCGCATGGCAATGCGGCGTTGACCAAGATGCACGGACGTGAATTCTTGTGTCATGAGGCTGTCTAAAGCGGAGCGCAGCGCTTTTGGTGTGTCGGCCACAGTACAAAGTCCGTCGAGGCCTGTGCCTGCAACCATGTCGCTGTTCACCAGACAGAAACGGCCGGCATATAGCGCGTTCAGCAGTTTGAGCTTCAGTCCGGTGGCCTGTTGTGTCACCAGCAGGTTCACCTGTGCCTCGGCCACCAGGCGCTGCATGGTGATGTCGTCGGGGCTGGCAACCAACGTGACGTTGGACATGGCGTCGATGCGACGGCGAAGCCAGTCGGGAGGTTGCCAGCCGGCCACCACGAGGCGGTGCGCCGAGCCCTCGAAGACGTTGTCCAGCAGGTACTCGACGGCGTGGTGGTTTTCAGCCACGGCAAGGTTGCCGTGGTAGAGGACGTAGTCGCCGTGTCCAAGCTGCGAGGTCACCTCGTCGAAGGGGTGCATGCCAGTGGACAGCAGTACGTTGGGACACCCCATCGCCATGAGAGCCTGCCGGTCGGCAGGCGATATGGCAAACACAGCCGACGCACGGCGTAGTATGGGCTCGTAGCGTAGCAGCTTGCGTGCTTCCTGCCGCAGGTAGAGACGTCTGCCCCAACGGCGTTCTGTGGAGGCAAGATGGGCGTAGTAGTCGGCCTCGACGTTGTGCGCACGCACCATGACGAGGCGGTCGCGCAGCAGCGTCGCGTCCTCGAGCAGACGACAGCAATGCAGTCCTTCGACGAGGATAGGGTGGTTGTCATGCATGAGCCGTCGCGTCAGCTCGTTGCTGTGACGCGAAGCTACGATGAAGGGGCGCCGGTCGAGCAGACGCAGCGGCGACATGTCGCGACGATAGTAGTGCACTTCCTCGCACCACCGCTCCAGTTCCGCCGCAGGACCGCGTCCATAGTCGAAGCAATGCAGGTGGATGCGTACGCCGCTTTCCGACAGTGCCTTGAGTCGATAGAAGACGTCGATAACACCACCATAGCTGGCTGGCAGAGGTACATTGAAGGCAACAATATGAATGACTTCCTGCATGTCGTCGGGTCGTGTTGGCGAAGTGAAACAACGGTGCAAAATTACAACTTTTTTCGTTATCACCTCAAAAATTTCCATCACCACACAATTTTATTAGTGAAAAGGCGTTGTTAAACTATATATATAAAACTAGTTCATTCAGGCTGCGCAAGCGACTAACACATTAACGAATTAACACATTGACGAATTAAATAACATATCAACATACAATCATCATGAAAAGCATTGCAATACTCACGGGCGGCGGTCCCGCCCCGGGAATGAACACAGTGGTGGCTTCGGTGGCCAAGACTTTCCTGCGCGACGGTTACCGCGTCATCGGTCTGCACGGCGGCTACAGCGCCCTCTTCACCACGACGCCACGCATGCAGGACCTCGACTTCCTCACCGCCGACGAGATTTTCAACAAGGGCGGCAGCATACTGAAGATGAGTCGTTTCAAACCAACGCCCGAGGATTTCGAGCAACGCTTCAACCTGAGCTTCTTCACCGACAACGAGGTGAAGCTGCTCGTTACCGTGGGTGGCGACGACACGGCCTCCACCGCCAACCGTATCGCCAAATTCTTGGCCGACAAGCACTATCCGATTGCCAACATCCATGTGCCAAAGACCATCGACAACGACCTGCCGCTGCCCAACAGCAGTCCTACGTTCGGCTACAACAGCGCCAAGGCTCAGGGCTGCGTGCTGGCCACCGCCGTGATGGAGGATGCACGAACCAGCGAGAACTGGTTTGTGGTCAGTGCCATGGGACGCTCGGCAGGCCATCTGGCACTCGGCATCGCCGGCGCCTGCCACTACCCGATGGTCATTATACCCGAGTTCTTCAACCGCACCGAGATAACCATCGACAAGATTGTCAACATGGTTGTCAGCTGCATCGTGAAACGCAAGCTGATGGGCATCAACTACGGTGCCGCGATGATTTCGGAAGGCGTATTCCACTCGCTCAGCAACGACGAGATTGCCAATAGCGGCATCCACTTCAGCTACGACGAACACGGCCACCCCGAACTGGGCAAGGTCAGCAAGGCCCATATCTTTAACGACCTGCTCGAACGTCGCATCAAGGAGCTGGGGCTTAAGGTCAAGAGCCGCCCCGTCGAGATTGGCTACGAGGTGCGCTGCCACACACCTATCGCTTTCGACCTGACCTACTGCTCGCTGATGGGCATGGGGGTGCACACCCTCTTCAACCGTGGATGTACGGGTTGCTTGGTCTATGTCGACCATCAGGGCAACGTCTCGCCACTATACCTCAAGGACCTGCAGGACCCCGCCACAGGCAAGATACCGCCGCGCCTGGTCAACGTCAACTCCAACAAGGTGATGTCCTACGTCAACGACATAATGGACTACATCACCTCCGCCGACTACGAGGCTGCACGCAAGTACCTGCCCAATCCCGAAGAGTATGACTTCAAGAAGATACTCGCCTGGGATTGACCAACTGTGTTCCGTGACGCATGCTAAAGCGATTGTGACCGTTGTGCTCTGTCTTCTTGTCTCCGCACCTGTATGTTCGCAAAACAAGAAACAGCTGGAGAAGGACAAGGCACGTGTGGAGCAGGAGATCAAGACGCTCAACAGCCAGCTCGGCAAGACCAAGCGTAATAGCAAGGACAACCAGCGCCAGCTGCGGCTGCTCGAAGAGAAAATAGCACAACGCACACGTCTCATCAACAACATAGACGGACAGCTGAACCAGCTGGGGGTGCAGATGACGCTCACGCAGGACAGCATAGCAATGGTGCGCTCGCAAGTCGACTCGCTGAAGAGGGAGTATGCCCATGTGGTGCGCACACTCTATGGCGAGCGGGGCAATCTGGACAAGGTGGTGCTGCTGCTAGACACGCGCAGCTACAACTATGCCTACCTTCGCACCCGCTTCTTTCGCGACTACAGCCGCTACCGTCGTCGCCAGGCTACCTACATTCGCCAGAAAGAAGAGGAGCTGAACGACGCACAGCTGGCACTGGCACAGCAGCAGCGTGAGCAGACCTCGCTGCTGGTACAGCAGAAACGGCAGAAAGACCAGCTGGCCAAAGAACAGGCCCAGAAACAGCGCTCGCTGAAGGCCAGCCGCCAGCAAGAGAAAGACCTGCAGGCTCAGATCAACAAGAAGGAGAAGCAGAAACGCCAGCTGCAGCAACAGATACAGAACATCATCAACGAAGAGATTGCCAAGGCAAACAAAGCCAAGGGCACCACCAAGGGGTCTACGACGGCGACACGGGCGTCATCGACCGAGATGGCGCTGACATCCGACTTCGCAGGCAACAAGGGGCGCCTGCCGTGGCCTGTGAGGTATACCAAAGTGGTGCGCGAATACGGCAAGTATACACATGCCAGCGGAGGACAGAACATGAACAACGGCATCGACTTCCAGTGCCGTCCCGGCACTGCCGTACAGGCCGTGTTCGGCGGCACCGCCACACGCGTATTCACCACCCCCTCGGGCACTCGCGGCATTATAGTCCGCCACGGCGACTATATGACCGTATATGCCAACATGGGCACCGTGGCAGTGGGGGAGGGTGCCAAGGTGTCTACCGGACAGAACCTAGGTACCGTCTACACCAACGAGGACGGCCAAGGTGAGTTCAGCTTCCAGCTGTGGAAAGGCAGAGACTCGCAAAACCCACGCACATGGCTTCGCTGACCGTCTTCATATCCGACGCCCATCTGGGCAGCGGCACCGACAGCCGCCAGCGCGAGTGTGAACTGTGCCGTTTCCTCGACGGCGTGGGGAACGACTGCCGGCGCCTGTTCCTCTTGGGCGACATGTTCGACTTCTGGTTCACCTACCGCCATCTGGTGCCGCGCGGCTATGTGCGCCTGCTGGGCAAGCTGGCCGAGCTGGCCGACAGCGGGGTGGAGCTGCACTTCTTCCTCGGCAACCACGACATGTGGATGTTCGACTATCTGGAACGGGAGATGGGCGCCATGATGCACGACGAGCCCGAGGTGCTCGTGTTGGACGGCAAGCGGTTCCTCGTCGGCCACGGCGACGGACTTGGTCATCTGGACAAACGTTTCGACACACTGCGCAAGGTATTCCGCAGCCGCTTCAACCAACGCCTCTTCGCCGCGTTGCCCGCATCGTTAACCTTCCCCTTTGCACACCGTTGGAGCGACAGCAACAAGGCAAAGCATGCCCGCCAGGACACGCTGCACTACCTAGGCGACGACCGCGAGGGCATAGTGCTCTACTGCCGCGAACGCCTGCAGAAGGAGCCTCTCGACTATTGCGTCTTCGGCCACCGCCATACACCGCTCGTGATGTCATTGAACGAAGAGTGTACCTACGTCAACACCGGCGACTGGCTCTTCAATCGCAACTATGCCGTCTTCTCGCCTGCCGACCAACGTCTGCGGCTCTACGACTACCGCACCGGAGCGGAGTTTGAATGCGTAAATGCGTTATTGTAATGCGTTAATTTATTAATTTGTGAATTCGTGAGTCAGGCTGCGCAAGCGACTAACACATTAACGAATTAACACATTAACGAATTAAATAACAATACTAACGCTGGTGGGACGTGGCGTTGGTTTACAGCCTATTGGTGCGACAGGGCCGACCGCAGGTGCTCGGTGGTGTTCTTGAAGTGCAGCGTGTGTGGATTGTCGGGGTAGCGCTGCTCCAGACCTTCGAGCACCATGTCGTACCAGTCGATGCTGTTCGGGTCGCGTGTGTCTATCAGCAACCGGTTGTTGAAGGGCTTGTACAGCGCGATGAGCGTGCTCAGCGAGCCTTGGTTTTCCTCTATGAATCGGCACACGTAGTCCTGCTGCTCGCCGAAGATGAGCCTGTAGATGCTGTCGGTGCGGTCTTTCATGTCGTAGACGGTCTCGATGTCTACGACCCCCTCGTCCAGCAGATGCTGATAATAGAGAGTAGTGTCGACAAGCTCGTTCAGCATACGTCCGCCGTCGTTGGAGAACTGCTGTAGCTGCCACAGCAGCACGCTTTCGGGCGAGCCACTGACGGTGTAAGTCACCGAGAGGTTGGCGCAGTCGCCCTTGATTTTCAGCCGTTCTCCTACATCGGGCAGCAGCACGGCGTAGTTGTCGGCGGTGCTGTGCAGGTTGTAGAGCGATCGGTAGGGTGGTTTGTAACTGTAGATGAATTGTCCCTTTTCATCGACAGGTATCGAGTCGATGAACAACGCCCCTTCGGGGGTCAGCTCCTCGAGCCAGAGGGTGTGGCTATTGTCGAGGGTGCCGCTGATGGTGAACGTGTCGCGGTGGCAGCCCGCAAGCGACATGCCTACCAGACCTATAAGTCCTATCAGACCTATCTTTTTCATATCATATAATTAATTAAGCATAACGCCGTCATTGCCTCGACGACAACGGCGGCGCGTGCAATATGCTGTTGGTCGTGACGGCCGCCGATGCTGACGGTATCCAGATGACCGTCTTCGTGCAGGCATGCGATGGGTTGGGGTAGGGAGACAACAGGATGGAACGCCACGCGGAATTCGATAGGCATGCCGTTGCTGATTCCCCCCTGCACGCCGCCACAGTGGTTGGTCGCCGTCAGGCCGGGGGTGTCTGCCACCCAGTGGTCGATATATTCACTGCCCTTCATCCGTGCCGCAGCAAAGCCTGCCCCCATCTCGAATCCGATGGCCGAAGGTATGCTCATCATGGCCGAGGCAAGGGCTGCTCCCAGCTTGCCGAAGAGTGGCTCGCCTACGCCTGCCGGCACTCCGGTGACGGTGCATCCGACGATGCCGCCGACGGTGTTGTCGGCAGGGGGTACGAGACTCTCTTCTATGCGGGTCTCGATGGTTACGCCCCCCAGCAGCTGCCGCGCCACGGCACCTGCAACAACGCGTGCCACCGTTTCGCGAGCCGAGGCACGTCCGCCGCCACGATGGTCGCGCAAGCCATACTTCATGCGATAGGTATAATCGGCATGTCCCGGACGGAACAGGTGTTCCAATGGTGCATAGTCGTCGGGACGCATGTCTGTGTTGCGAACCAAGAAGGCCAGTGGGGTGCCGAGAGTGACGCCATCCTTGAGACCGGAGAGCCACTCTACCTTGTCCTCCTCATGCCGTGGAGCCCCCCCGCGACGGCGCGACAAGGCGGCGTCGACAGCCTGCATGTCGAGCCTCATACCAGCCGGACATCCGTCGATAACAGCACCTACGGCGGGTCCGTGGGACTCGCCGTAGGTGGTTACTCGGAATATTTCGCCGTATGTGTTCATCTATTTAGGGTTGATTTCCAGCAGCTCCACCTCGAAGACGAGTGTAGAACCAGGAGGTATAGAGCCTGCGGGCTGCTCGCCGTATCCCAGGTTGTAGGGTATGTAGAGCATATACTTCGAACCTTCGTCCATCAGCTGCAGGCCTTCGGTCCAGCCAGGGATGACCTGGTTGAGGGGGAATGTGATTGGCTCTCCGCGCTCGACGCTGCTGTCGAATGTGGTGCCGTCGATCAGCTTGCCGGTATAGTGCACTTTCACGCGGTCGGTGGCTTTGGGACGTTTGCCGTTGCCCTCGCGCAGACGCATATATTTCAATCCGCTCTGAGTGGTGTAGACCGACTTGTTGTTGCTGACTTCCTTGAGGAACTTGGCACCCGCGTCGATGTTCTGCTGCACACCCTCACGCTGACGGCGTTCGAAGTCCTGCTGGAAACGCTGCAGCAGAGGGCGTGCCTGAGCGTCGCTCAAGCGGCTGAAGCCTGCCGCGTCGTCCTTCATGGCCTGTCCCGCCATGTCGGCATTGATGCCCAGATGCTGTTGTGTCCAGCTGCCATACAC
>FLNX01002744.1_pt1 | contig 29287 bp, 28 predicted proteins | sample 1140341 | NCBI WGS metagenome assembly FLNX01 (sample SAMEA3878208, study PRJEB12797) | bioreactor metagenome | biome: Moose rumen | place: Sweden | collected 2011-10 | reverse complement strand
AACACTACACTAACTTGAAGTGAATGTCACTCTCACAGAGAAACGGCACTTCTCTTGGAGAGAAACGGCACTTCTCTTGGGGAGAAACGGCACTTCTCTTGGGGAGAAACGGCACTTCTTTACTATGGGTCTGGAGTTTGCACCAAACTACAGCCTTGTTTGCACCAAACTACAGTGTAACGAAGGCTTCACTTCACCCTTGTTTGGCCCAAAGAAGACTGGAGGGAAGTCCAAACAAGGATGAGAAGCGGGCTTAATCAAAGTGGAAACTGGCACTAACAAGAGTGGCGGGAAGGCTAAATGAGAGTACACCTATAAGTGGAGGTTGGCATTTTCGTTTAGTGTAGTGTTAGTGCAGTGATGCAAGTAACACTACACTAAAATTATATACTGAATATCAACACGTTGCAACACATTTTTAAGGTTTAGTGTAGTGTGATGTCATTTTTCAATCTTTTTTGAGAGAATAATTGTAACATCAAAGATGCTGCCAGGTTTTCACACGGTGCTGTCTAATTTAAACAAAAAGTCAGAAAAGAATCAGCAAGAAGTTTGCCAGTAACAAAATTATTTCTTACCTTTGTGGCATCATCAATATTCAATGAAAGGTTTAGTAATAAAGAATACAGGAAGCTGCTACACCGTGCTGACGGATGAGGGACAGCTTGTAGATTGCAAGATAAAGGGAAACTTCCGACTGCGTGGCATTCGCTCGACGAACCCCGTGGCCGTGGGCGACAGGGTGAGCATTACCCCCCCCTCTTCACAGGAAGGGGCCGGGGCTTTCATCACCGAGATTGAGGACCGCCGCAACTACATCATCCGCAAGAGCATCAATCTGTCGAAGCAGAGCCACATCATTGCTGCCAATGTTGACCAGGCCATGCTCATAGTGACCGTTAACTACCCGCAGACCTCCACCACATTCATCGACCGCTTCCTGGCTTCGGCCGAAGCCTACCGAGTCCCCGTCATACTCATCTTCAACAAGACCGACCTGCTCAACGATGACGAGCAGCAGCTTCAGCAGATGATGATTACGCTATACGAGAACATAGGTTACCAATGTTTCGCCATTTCGGCCAGTACAGGCGACGGTGTAGAGCAGCTGCGCCCGCTACTGGAAGGCAAGATTACCGTGCTGAGCGGCAACAGCGGCGTGGGCAAGTCAACGCTCATTAACCGCCTCGTCCCTGGTGTGAACCTGCGTACAGCAGAAATCAGCGATGCCCACAACACGGGTATGCATACCACAACCTTCTCTGAGATGATCAGCCTCCCCCAACCCCCTCCCAAGGAGGGGGCTTCAAGTGCTTCCGAGAGCCCCCTCCTTGGGAGGGGGTTGGGGGAGGCTTATCTTATCGACACCCCGGGCATTAAGGGTTTTGGAACGTTCGACATGGAACCGGAGGAGCTGAGCGGGTATTTCAAGGAGATATTCCATTTCTCGAAGGACTGCCGTTTCTCAAACTGCACTCATACGCATGAACCGGGCTGTGCCGTCAGAAAAGCGCTCGACGAACATTACATCGCCGAGAGCCGCTACCAGAGCTACCTCTCCATGCTTAACGACAAGGAGGAAGGCAAGTACCGCGAAGCCTACTGATTCTCGTGTTCTTCCTTCTCCGTCTTGAAGTTGGTAGAGCCGTCAGCCTCACCGTGCAGTGCCTCCTGAAAGGTTTCCCAATCCTGAAAGCCAGCCAGCAGTGACAGGCGGTCAAGCATCTTGCGGTTAGGACGCTTCAGCAGTTCGTGCTCCACGGCCTCTAACAGTTTCCTGAGTGCATGTTGTTTCTTTTCCATCGTCACGTGTTCGAAAAATCTTTGCAAAAGTACGAAATAATTTTTTATTCATCATACTTAATTGTTCACCATTATTCATTTTTAACGGAGCTGACAGCTTTTGGTTCATAATTATTTTGTACCTTTGCCAGCGCAAAAAATATTCCTACACAATAATGAAAGAATTAGCACTGAAGTACGGATGCAATCCGAATCAGAAACCTTCGCGCATTTTCATGCAGGAAGGCGAGTTACCCATAGAAGTGATTAACGGCCGGCCGGGCTACATCAATTTCCTTGACGCGCTGAACGCGTGGCAGTTGGTGAAGGAGCTGAAAGAGGCGACAGGACTGGCCGCCGCAGCATCGTTCAAGCACGTCTCACCAGCTGGTGCTGCTGTCGGCCTGCCCCTGAGCGAGACGCTGAAGAAAATCTACTTCGTTGACGACATTAAGGGACTTGACGACAGTCCCGTTGCCTGTGCCTATGCCCGGGCCCGTGGTGCCGACCGCATGTCGAGCTATGGTGACTTCGTGGCGCTGAGCGACACTTGCGACGCTACGACGGCTCTGCTGCTGAAGCGTGAGGTGAGCGACGGTGTCATTGCTCCCGACTATACTGCAGAAGCCATCGAGATTCTGAAGGACAAGCGCAAGGGAACATACAACGTCATCAAGATTGACCCGGCATACAAGCCGGAGCCCGTGGAGCGCAAGCAGGTGTTCGGCGTAACGTTCGAACAGGGACGTAACGAAATCAAGTTGGACGACCCCGCATTGTTTGAGAATATTCCCACTGAGAACAAGAACTTCCCCGAGGAGGCCAAACGCGACCTGATTATTGCCCTCATCACACTGAAATATACGCAGTCGAACTCCGTCTGCTACGTGAAGGACGGACAGGCCATCGGCATCGGTGCCGGACAGCAGAGCCGCATCCACTGCACCCGTCTGGCAGGCAACAAGGCCGACATCTGGTGGCTGCGCCAGCACCCGAAGGTGATGGCCCTGCCCTTTAAGGAGGGCATCCGCCGTGCTGACCGCGACAATACCATCGACGTATATATCTCTGAGGACGAGCACGACGACGTGCTGCGCGACGGTGCCTGGCAGCAGTTCTTCACTGAGCAGCCCGCCGTGCTGACACTGGAAGAGAAGAAGGCATGGATAGCCCAGAACACGAATGTGGCCTTAGGCTCTGACGCATTCTTCCCCTTCGGCGACAACATTGAGCGTGCCCACAAGAGTGGTGTGCAGTACATTGCCCAGGCCGGCGGCTCGGTACGCGACGACCATGTCATCATGACCTGCGACAAGTACGGCATCGCAATGGCATTCACCGGAGTAAGACTGTTCCACCATTAAAGAGCCCACCCCTACCCCCTCCCCAAGGGAGGGGGTCCCATCACCCAACACCACTCACCCAACACCCAATTTCAACTATGGATAAGAGTACGGATTTCGACAGCATTCTCGAGAACGGCATTAACTTCGGCCGTGGCGGCGGACCCCGCAAGGAGGATGACAAGGTGAAGACGAAGGCCAAGAAGAAGAAATACATCACCGGTGCCCACGGCAGCGGCTCTGCACGGCAGAAGGCCAAATACCGTGAGCAGCGGGCGAGGAGGAAGCACTAAATATTAAACATTAAAATAAAGACAAAGTATTGCTTATGAAACAATTAAAACTCCTTTTCGCATCATGCCTGCTGCTTTGTGCAGGTACTATGTATGCTCAAAAGTACGTGGGCGGCGACATCTCATTACTACCTGACTATGAGAACGCAAACGCCAAGTACAAAGACCAAAACGGAAGCAACATTTCCGGCGACATGATTCAATACTTCAAGCAACAGGGCTGGAACGCCATGCGTGTGCGCCTCTTCGTTGACCCGTCAAAAGCCAGCACGCAGCATCAGAATGAGGGCGTGCGCCAGGACCTGGACTATGTCAAGGCCTTAGGCCGACGCATCAAAGAGGCTGGACTGGCCTTTATGCTTGACTTCCACTACAGCGACACATGGACCGACCCCGGCAAGCACTCGACACCAAGCGCATGGACCAGCACTGACCCGGACGTACTGGCACAGACACTGAAAGAGTACACCGTCAGCTGTCTGAACGAGCTGAAGGCTGCCGGTGCAGAACCCGACTTTGTGCAGCCGGGCAACGAGATTACCTACGGCATGCTCTGGCCCACCGGCCACTGCTATCCTAACGGCGGCGACTATAACGGCGGCACATTCGCTAACTTTGCCAAGTACCTGAAGGCAGGCATCGAAGCCATCCGCGCCACATGCCCGCAGGCCAAGATTGTTATCCAGACGGAGATGAGCAGATCGACAAACGTCACTAACTTCTACAACACGCTGAAGAATTACACCAACGACTACGACGTTATCGGCATTAGCTACTACCCCTATTATCACGGCACACTGGAAACACTGAACAGCGTCATCAAAAAGCTGGAAACCGCCTACCCCGGCAAAAAGATTCAGATTGTGGAGACGGGCTACTACCATAAGTGGTATCCAGACGGTGCCACCTACGACGTGAGCACCTTCCCAACGTGGCCTGCCACTGACGACGGACAGTTACAGTTTACGAAAGACCTCATTGCCACGCTCAACCAGCACGACAGTGTAGATGGACTCTACTGGTGGTTCCCCGAGGCTAACGAATACGGCGTGCCCTATACAAACGCTGTTACGCCCAGCGGCTGGTACAATGCCAGCCTCTTCGACAACGAGACGGGCAAAGCCATGAAGGCTCTCTACGAGCTGCACAACTTTGCCGGAACGACGGGGATTGAGAACGTTAACGTCAACGGGAACGTCAACGGGAACTGGTACACCATCGACGGGCGACTGCTCAACGGCAAGCCCCAGCAACGCGGCATCTACATCAATAACGGACGGAAAGTCATTATCAAATAACAGAAAAGGCGGGACATCCCGCCTTTTTTGTTAGAACATAAACTCCCGTCCCCGGTAGAAGTCGAGCAGCGCCGTCTGGTAAAGGTATTCGTAACGTGCCTGCACCAGGTCACTCTCCGCCTTCATCAGCTTGTTCTTGGCATCGTCGAACTCCGTGATGTTCGCCTTGCCGTTCTCGTACTTCGCCTCCATCAGGGTGAAGGCATCCTGAGCAGCCTTCACGGCCTGTTCGCTCTTGCGCCATTTCTCCTGAGCCGCTATGGCATTGTAGTACACCTGCTGAATCTCTTTGTAGAGCGTCTTCTTCACGTTTTCCAACTGCAACATCTGTATTTCCTGGTCAACACGTGCCGAACGAATCTTGTTACGCGTTGAGAAACGGTTGAAGATGGGAATCTGCAGGTTCAGTCCAATATACTGCGAGAAGTTGTTCTTCAGCTGTGTGCCGAAGGCTTCTGAAGCAAAATCGGACGAGCTATAGTAATTGGTTCCCAAACCAGCCGAGAAGGACAGCAAGGGGTACAAGCCTGCCTGCGCTATCTTGATGCTCTTCTCTGTACCCTGCAGACGCAGCTGTTCTGCTGCTACCTCGGGACGGGAGACGAGGGCTTCGGTGTAGATGACATCGGGGCTGACGGCAATGCTGCGGTTAACCAGTCCGTCAAGGTCAGGGCAGACAATGGTGAAGCCTTCCGGCGAAGGCAGTTCGAGGAGTTGGGTCAGCGCGAGGTATGCCAGTTGCAAGTCGTTGTTGGCCTGCGTGGCGGTCAGGCGGCTCTGTGCGAGTGTGGCCTGCTGCTGGGAGAGTTCGGCGGGACTGGCCTTCCCGTTGTCGAGCATCACCTGCAGGCGGTGCACCTGCTGCGAGTCGATGGCAATCTGCCTGTTGGCCACCTCCATAATCTCTTTGTCGTAAAGAATCTGTACATAGGCCTGTGCCACCTGCGTGCGAATGTCGTTCTTGGCTTTTTCCAAGTCCTGCGTCGCTGCTTCGAGGTTCAGTTTGCTCAGCTGTATGGTGTTGGGAATCTGGAAACCCGTAAACAGGGGAATACTGGTGTTCAGCGAGAACGACGTAGAGCTGGTGTTCGTATTCGTATAGGTATTATCCGACGTCAATCCACGGCCGAAGGAGATGTTCTCATTGATGTCGGCACCCAGGTCTGGCAGCCGTGCATTTCGGGCTGTCGAGAGCTGCAGTTCCTGTTTCACCTGCTGGTGGTAGTGCTGCTTGATCTGCAGGTTATGGCTGACGGCGTATTCCGTGCATTCGCGGAGTGTCCACTGCTTCGGCTGAGCCGAAGCCATAAGGCTCACAAGGCTCAGAAGACAGATAAGTAATCTTTTCATGATTTAGTCCTCCTTGGTCTCTGCTATTATTTCGGGGCCACGCACACGGTCGTTAACCGTGATGCCCTTCTTGATTTCAATGTTCACGCCGTCAGAAAGGCCCGTGGTGACGGGCTTGCGCTCATACTGCGGTTTGTCAGTCCCACCAGTAATCACATAGACAAACGTGGAGTCGCCGCTGAACTCGATGGCACTCTCAGGAATGGTGAGTACATTCTCAGCCCGCGCCAGCACAATCTCGGCATTGGCCGAATAGCCTGAACGGATGCCGCCCGAGGCGGGCAGCGAGGTGACGGCAGCCTTTATCTCAAACTGGTTGGCACCGTTGCTCTCGACGGCCTTTGGCGAGATGTACTCTAACGACGCATCGAACGACACGTCCTGCAGCGCACCCACGGTAATCTTCATGGGCATGCCGTCAACCAGCTTCCCCACCTCGGTCTCGTCAATGTTACCGCGGAAGATGAGGTCGTTCATGTTGGCAACCGAGGCAATGGTCGTACCGTCGTTGAACGTGTTAGAGAGAATAACCGAGTTACCCACCTTGACGGGAATGTCGAGTATGACACCGCTGATGGTGGAGCGTATGAGCGTCGAGGAGGCACTGGCATTGGAGCGTGACACGCCGTCGCGCACCACCTCAAGTGCATCGATGGCAGCCTTCAGCTCCTCCTTGGCCTGGTTCAGCTGCTGTCGAACCTTGTCGTACTCGTCGGCCGAGACGAGTTTCTGCTCGTAGAGATTCTTCTCACGTTCGAAGTTCACCTCAGCCTGTTTCAGGTTGATGTCGGCCAGTCGCACACGGCTCTCGGCAGACGAGAGCTGTCCCATGTCGGGTATGACCTTCACCTTGGCGATGACCTCGCCCTGCTGAACGTACTGTCCGGCTTCTTTCAGAATCTCGGTAATGATGCCACTAATCTGTGGCTTCACGTTCACCTCGTTGCGCGGTTCTATCTTACCGGTAATGATAGTTGTGCGCTGCAGCGTGTCGAGCTTGGGCGTAAACTCGCTGTAGAGCACTTCCTTAGGCTGGCTCTTCTGCCAGAGGAACACGAAAGTTCCGATGAAGATCAGGGCCACGATAGCCGCAATAATCAGTTTTGAGTACTTCTTCATATTCTGTTTTTCTATTGATGATTTATTCTTATGGGGCTTATAGGACTTATAGGACTGCTTACTCGTCCCTCATGGCATCAACGGGTTTGATGCTCATGGCGCGGGCGGCGGGAGCCAAGCCTGCCAGCACTCCCATCAGGCTGACCGCGAGGGCTGCGAAGATAGCCGTCCAGAACTGCACCTGGAAGTGGGCAGAGACAATGCCGTCCTCCGTGTTCGCCATCTCCAGTATCTGCAGTATCATGACGGCAAAGAGAATACCCGACATGCCCGCCACCAGCGTCAGCACCAGACTCTCGCTGATAATCTGCGAGAGAATCATTCGCGGCGTTGCACCAATGGCCCGGCGGATGCCTATCTCAGTAGTCCGTTCGCGCACCGTCACCATCATGATGTTCGACACGCCGATGGCACCCGCTAAGAGCGTGCCCAGACCGACCAGCCATATAAGGAAGTTAACGCCGCGGAAGAGGGAGTCCAGGAGTTGGAAGAGCACCTCGGTGTTGAACACCATGACGCCCTGCTCGTCCGTCGGGTCAACGGTGTGGGCGCGTGCAATGACGCCACGCATCTTGTCGGTGATGGTACTCATGGTAACACCGGGTTTGGCCGTCACGCAGAGTATGTGAATCTGGTCGCCCATGTTGTACGTCTGCTGCATGAGCGTGATGGGAATGGTGACCGCCTCCTCGCTGCTACCGTTCAGGTTGATGCCGCCCGTCTTGTAGTCAACACCCACCACGCGGTAGTAAACGGAGTCTAAGCGGACCAGCTTGCCACAGGGGTCGCCACCACCCGGGAAGAGTTCCTTATACACCTTCTTACCCAGTACGCAGACCTTTCGGCGCTGCTGCAGGTCCATGTCGTTCAGGTATCGTCCGTAGTATATCTTCGGCTCCATCACCTTGGCATAGTCAGGTGACACGCCACTCATGTTACACGAACTTTTATGGTCACCAAAGACCGCATTATTGCCCCATCGTGACACCATCGGCGTGACAACGTCCAGTTCCGGCACCTGTTCCTTCATGCGCTGCACGTCCTTATAGACCATCGTCCACTGACGGCCCTTGCGGAATCCCTTGTAGGGTTTGGTGGTAGGCTGAGCCCATACCAGCGCCGAGTTGGTGGCAAAGCCCTCGAAGTTCTGGTTGAGCAGTTCTTTCAGTCCTTGTCCTCCGCCAATCAGGGCGATGAGCATGAACACGCCCCAAAAGACGCCGAAGCCCGTCAGGAACGAGCGGCTCTTGTTGCGCGTCAGCGTGTCAATGATTTCGCGGTAGGTGTCAATGTCTATTCTCATATTCTTATGGGGCTTATTAGGTTATTCCGCACGAAGCGCCTCTATGGGCCGTATGCGGCTGGCCTTCAGGGCTGGCACCAGTCCGGCCAGGGTGCCGGCAATGACCATGACCATCGTGGCTTCAATGCAGACGTCGAGTCCCACGGTGGGGTTGACAAACATCGTGGCCTTGAAGAGTCCTGTGTCTATGGTGTCATGGCCTATGGTGGCATCCATGTATTCGTTGGCTGCCACGCCCAGCACCATGCCTATGTAGCCGAAGAAGGTGGTAATAATCACACTCTCTATGATGATGAGCTTCAGTATGGCCCACGGCTTGGCGCCGATGGCCTTGCGGATGCCGAACTCATGGGTGCGCTCCTTGACAGTGATGAGCATGATGTTGCTCACGCCCACGATGCCCGAGAGCAGCGTGAAGAGGCCTACTATCCAGAGGGCAGTACGAATGATGCCGATGCCCGTCTGCATCTGCAGGTTATTGGTATAGCGGTTCCAGAGCCAGATGCTTTCCTCATCGTCGGGTGCTGCCTGGTGGGCGGCGTTGATGTGCTGACGGTACTCTCGTTCGAAGTCGGTATTGGCCTGTTCGGTGGTCAGCCCGTGGAAGTTGAACTCTATGCGTCCGGCATCGGCGGTATTGGCTCCGAAGATGCCCTTCATCGTGGAGTAGGCCGTGAAGGCGCTGGCCCGTCCGTTCTCCTGTTCCTTGTAGATGCCCACCACCTGGAAGGCAAAGGCTCCCACGTTGACATGCTGGCCTACGAGGGTGCCCAGCTCCCTGGCCTGCTTATTACTGATGACGATTACCTTGCGGCGCTCCCGCTGGTCAATATCGTTGATGAAACGTCCCTTCAGCATCTCCACCTTGTCTATCTGCGTATGGTTAGGATAGACGCCGGCCAGCGTGGTATTCAGGTACTGCTCGCCGAGGCTCACCGTGACCGATGTCTCGTACATGGCTCCCACGGCATCGATGTTCTCGGGGAAGCTGGTTCCGGTAATGGCAATGTCGTTGCGGTTCAGCTGAATGTTGCGGTTCTCCTTCAGTCCCTGATAGGGCTTCGACGTGTAGCCGCCCCACACAATCATGGAGTTAGTCAGAAATCGCTCCGACTGCTGCAGCTGCGCATGGATGAGTCCGTTGCCTGCCCCCAGCAGCACAATGAGCATGAAGATGCCCCATGCCACCGCGAAGCCTGTCAGCCCCGTGCGCAGCTTGTTACGTCTGGCCGTCTGCCATATCTCATTCAATAACTCCATCCTTTATTCTGATTACGCGGTTCGTCTTCTCGGCCACGCTGGGGTCGTGGGTCACAATAATCTGCGTGATACCGTCCTCTGCATTCAACTGTTTCAGCAGCTGCATCACCTCTATGCTGGTCTTCGAGTCCAGCGCTCCTGTCGGCTCGTCGGCCAGGATAATCTGCGGCTGCGTAATGAGCGCACGGGCAATGGCCACGCGCTGCCGCTGTCCTCCAGAGAGCTCATTGGGATAGTGCGTGGCCCAGTCCAGCAGTCCCAACCGTTCCAGATACTCTAAGGCAAGGGTGTGCCGCTTCTTGCGCGACACCCCTTGATAAAAGAGCGGCAACTCCACGTTCTCCACAGCCGTCTTAAACGATATGAGGTTAAACGACTGGAAGATAAATCCTATCATGTGGTTACGGTACTCGGCAGCCTTTCGCTCCGAGAGGTTCCAGATGCGCACGCCGTTGAGCAGGTATTCGCCCGAGTCGTAGTTGTCAAGAATGCCCAGTATGTTGAGTAGCGTTGATTTTCCTGAGCCTGAAGCGCCCATGATGCTGACGAACTCGCCCTTCTCTATGTCGAGCGTGATGCCTTTCAGCACGTGCAGCGGCTGTGCACCCTTATAGGTCTTGTTAATGTCCTTGAGATGTATCACCTTGTTTGATTTACGATTTACTAATTTGACGTACAAAGATACAGTAAAGTTGCACATCCCACAAATTTTCTAATATTATTTAAATGAATGTAAGACTTTTAGCACACCGAAGCGCCGTTACTTCGCAGCAAGTGCTATCCCCTCGCTCGGTCCGCAGGGACGCTTGCCAGAGCAAGAACCCCTCCTGTAGGAGGGGGACGATTACTACACAAGGGCATGCACACATTCTGTCCTCCCCCTACAGGGGGAGTTAGAGGGGGTCAGGGAATTGGTGACCTCCCCTAACCCCTCCTGTAGGAGGGGGACGATTACTACACAAGGGCATGCACACATATTGTCCTCCCCCTACAGGGGGAGTCAGAGGGGGTCATGAGTTAGAGGTGGTCCGGAGTTAGAGGGGGTCAAGAGTCAGAGGGGCTCACCGCCATGCTTCAACGACTTCCTGTATGTCAATACCCAACAGGTGCATTTGGCGGAAGAGGGCGGGCAACTGCTGCTCCATGAAGAGGCGGCGGCGCTCCTGCATAATCTGCTGACGGGCACCGGGTGTGACGAAGTAGCCCAGGCCGCGCTTATTATATATAATGTTCGCGCGCGCAAGCTCGTCGTAGGCCTTGACGGCGGTGTTGGTGTTCACCTCGAGCATGACGGCATACTCGCGCACCGAGGGAATGCGGTCGTCGTCCTTATACGTCCCTGCCAGAATCTCGTCGCACAGACGGTCAGCCATCTGCAGGTAGATGGGTTTGTCGTTCGTGAAACTCATACGTTCAACCATTTATGATTATTCACCTGCATGCGGCAGAAAATGCGATAAGAAAGCCAATAGTGGAAGGCCGTCAAGAGATAGGAAAGAATGGTAAACACATAGAACAGCGGGTGGAAAACACCTTCACCCACCAAATTGTGAGATTTCGGGAACTCTTGCCAGTCAATCCAGTCGCGCGTGGTATATACAGCCCACATCACGAAGATGAAACCAATGATGACAAAGAAGCTCGTCATGAGGAACTTCAGCTTGCGGAACAATGTGCCTCCTAAGATATAGACCGAATGGAGATAAAGCAAAATACCGAGAGCCCATACCGGCAAGAGCCAAGGAGCGTCAAAATTGGAGAAGCGGCTGAAATACATAGGCACACCCCAGACAACGATACGTCCGGTCATCAGGTCTAACAGCATGCGCAGGGTATCTGCCACACAATAGGCGAGGATTGTCCCGACACACAACAGCACGACAGCATGCAGAAAACTGACAAGGTATTTCTCCAGATTGGAGGCGGGTAGCGTCAGGTAAGTGGAACGCTGGGGCTTGCTCTTCAAGTGCGAGAAGATATTGGCGGCACCGAACAACATGGCAATGAAGAGAAAGAACTCACCAAAGAGGGCTGTCTGACGGATTTGATCGGCATACATGGTATATAAAAACTCTATGTCGTTGTTCTCCAAGGCTGTAGTGTAATCGATGCCCTTTACCCTCGTATTGAAGAGACTAACCAGGAACAACACAATGGTGTAAACGCCCAGAATGCGCAGCCACGTCGGTCCCGTCACAGAAAAGTGGTACTTTAGCAGGTGGCCAAATCTCTTTAAATCAAACTGTTTCATATTTATTTCCGTGTGATATAGTTAAACAATAATTCAAGATTCAGAGGCGTCTCGGGGTAGCCCTCACGACGCTTGGAAACAGTGGCATTGCCCTGCAGCGTGGGTTCGGCGTAAAGCACGCTGTCGTCCATCTGCTGGGGTGAACGGAATTCGAAGGAGTATTGCTCCGTGATGTCGCTGACGCTGGCATCCAACAGCAGCGACCGCTGGTCATGGACGAGAATGTGGTCCAGAAGCTGCTCCACGTCATGCACCTGATGGGTGGAGATGATGACGATGCGGTCATCACTCATGTTCTGCGCCACCACCTTGCGGAACTGGCTCTTCGAGGGAATGTCCAGTCCGTTGGTCGGCTCGTCCATCAGCAGGTACTTGGTATTAGTAGCCATTGCAAAGGCAATGAAAGCCTTCTTCTTCTGTCCCATGGACAGCTCTTTCAGGTGGACGTCTCCTGATAGTTCGAAGTCGCGCAGACAGTTTTGCAGAATCTCATCAGAGAATTTGGGATAGAACGGACGATAAAGCTCCACATACTTTGAAAGCCGTAACGTCGGCAGTTCAAACTCCTCAGGTACGAGGAAGATTTCGCGGAGCGTTTCGGGCTGGCGCTTGCAGGTTGCGGCTGAGTCGCAACAAACAGAACCATGCTGGGGGCGGAGCAGGCCTGAGAGCAGATACAAGAGAGTGGATTTGCCTGTTCCGTTCTTCCCCAGCAGGCCATAGATGCGGTTTTCCTTCAGCTCGAGGCTGAACTGGTCAAACACAAGGGCGTGCTGGCCCTTGTACTTGAACTGAATGTTTTTTACTTCAATCATACGGTTTATTTTGTCTTTGGTTTGTAAAACTTACAGTTATTTAGGTGTACTACTCTAATAGTACACCGCAAAAGTAAGACATTCCGCCGTATCTTCCAAACTTTTCTCCCATTTTTTGCGTATTTTAACGTTTTCACCTCTTCCCGTACGGGCAGTATCACCAACGCTGAGGCGGTACATCTCCGTGTCGGAGCCGCCACATGTCCTTGTCTTAGGTACCACATAACTATGCTGTTGACTATAGTCGGAAGAACGGCTGACTATAGTCGGATGGTCTGCTGACTATAGTCGGACACTCTTCCGACTATAGTCAACAGTATAGAGAGGTACGGCCTAAGACAAGGACATGCGGCGGCTCCGACACGGAGATGTACCGCATCAGCATTGAGGACAAGGGTGAAAAGAACAGGGGAAACGGGGAAATCAGTCGCGCACGTCGGCACCCCACATCATTTTTTCGCGGAGCGTCTGGAAGTGGCTCTGGCGGGGACGCTTCACAATCTGCGCCTTGTAGGGGGCGAGATGCAGCGACAGGCGAGTGGTCTCGGGCAGGCTCTCGCTGCGTCCGTCGATGGCTACCAGGTAGTTGTGGGTGCGGCTCTCCACGTCAATGTCGAGCGTGGCCGTTTCGGGAATGACGAGCGGTCGGGTGTTAAGTGAGTGAGGAGCCACAGCCGTCATCAGGAAGACGCGCGTCTGGGGTATGATGATGGGGCCGCCATTCGACAGCGAGTAGGCCGTTGAGCCCGTTGGCGTGCTCACCACCAGTCCATCAGCCTGATAGGTGGTGAGATGCTCTCCGTTCACTTTGGCACGTATGCTGATCATGGAGGCGGTGTCACGCTTCAGGATGGCCACGTCGTTCAGCGCACAGTTATAGCCCCTGAGCGGCTGGCCGACGGTGTCAACCTGTAGCAGGGAGCGCTGGTCAATCCATACATGCTCGTTAAGAATGTCCTTAATACATTGCTCAAACTCATCAGGATGAATGTCAGCCAGGAAACCCAGGCGCCCCATGTTGACGCCAATGATGGGAGTACCCGAGTTGCCCACGATGCTGGCCGTGCGCAGCAACGTGCCGTCGCCGCCCATGGAGATGGCGTAGTCGTAGGGTTCCTCAAAGCGGTCGAAGACGTGGGCGAAGGCCGGCTGTACGCCTGCGGTGTGCTGCAGGAAGTCGAAATAGTCGCGGTCAATGTGTACTTCAGCCTCGTACTTCTTCAGGCACGAAAGCACTTCTTGTATGGAAGCCGACTTCTTGGCTTGGTAGCAGTTGCCGAACAGGGCAATGATGAGTTTACGTCTGTGCATAAAAAAACAGGGTTAAAAATGCGGTTATTTGCCAAACATTTTGTAATTTTGCCGTCAAAGGTACAAAGAAGTAACCGAAAATGCAAATATAAATGACAAAATTAAGCGTAAATATCAACAAAGTGGCCACCCTGCGCAACGCACGAGGCGGCAACAACCCCGATGTAGAGCGGGTAGCCCAGGACTGCGAATTCTTTGGAGCCCAGGGCATTACCGTACACCCCCGCCCCGACGAGCGGCACATTAAGTATGAGGACGTGCGCCAACTGAAGCCACTCATCAAGACAGAGTTCAACATTGAGGGCAACCCCATTCCGTCGTTCACCGAACTGGTCTTGGAGGTAAAGCCCAAGCAGGTGACGCTGGTGCCCGACGGTCACGACCAGCTGACGTCGAACCACGGCTGGGACACGTTGGAGAACCGCCCGTTCCTGACTGACATTTGTAAGGTGTTTAAGGATGCCGGCATCCGCACGAGCATCTTCGTTGACCCCGACGCGCACATGGTGGAGGGTGCCAAGCTGTGCGGCGCCGACCGTGTGGAGCTTTACACGGAGCCGTACGCAGCCAACTTCCTGGCCGACCGCGAGGCAGCCATCGCCCCGTTCATCGAGGCAGCAAAGGCCGCACGCGACTGCGGGCTGGGGCTGAATGCCGGTCATGACCTGTCGTTAGTGAACCTGCATTACTTCCACGAGCAGATTCCCTGGGTAGATGAAGTGAGCATCGGCCACGCCATCATCAGCGACGCGCTGTACATGGGGCTGCGCGAAACCATCCGACAGTACTTAAAAGCATTGCAATAGCATAATTGTAAATATAGTAAAACAGTAAAATAGTCCTATGAAAAAGGTTTATATGTTCTTAGCTGAAGGCTTCGAGGATGTCGAGGCCCTCATCCCGTTAGACGTGCTGCGTCGCGGCGGCGTTGACGTGAAGACAGTAAGTGTGGGCGACGGCTATGTCGTCACTTCAGCCCACGGCGTGAACATCGAGGCAGACTTGATGTTCATGGAAATCAAGCCCAACGAGGCCGACCTGCTCATGCTGCCCGGCGGCATGCCCGGCGCATCGAACCTCTATGCTCACCAGGAGTTGTGCGAGGCGCTGCTGAAGCAGAACGAGAAAGGCAAGATGATCAGCGCCATTTGTGCCGCACCTGCCGTGGTGCTGGCCCAGTTAGGCATTCTGAACGGCCGCTGTGCCACGTGCTATCCCGGTTTTGAGCAGATGCTGACCGAGGCCACCTACACGGGCGACCTGGTGACGGTTGACGGCAACATCACCACAGCCGAAGGTCCCGCTGCCGCCTTCCCCTACGCCTACGAACTGCTGGCACAGCTCGTTGACAAGGCCACGTCCGACCAAATAGCCGAAGGCATGCGGTTCAAGCATTTAATGAGTAATAGCAACGAACTACAGGACTAAAAGGACAAGCGGCATGCTATACCAAGAATTATCGTCGAAGATCCTAAAAACCTATTTCGAAGTATTAAAAAACTTAGGAACCGGTTTTTTGGAGTCTGTCTATGAGAACGCACTCTGCATAGAATTTGACGAGCTAAATATCCCTTATGTTAGACAAAAACACTTGTGCTTAGTCTATAAAGGAAGGAATATTGGAGATTTCATTGCAGACATTGTCGTTGACGATAAAATAATTTTGGAATTAAAAGCTGTATCAAAATTAGTTCCTGCCCATAGTGCTCAACTCATCAATTATCTCACCTTGACCCAATGCAAAGTTGGTTTACTCCTAAACTTTGGAGAAGGAAGAGATTACAAACGAGTTTACTTAAAAGATTAACTCCGTTCTCTAAGTCCTGAGGTAAGTTACAAAAAAGAAAGAATAATGTCCTTTAAGTCCTATAGTCCGTTGCAAAAAAAAGACTACGTCATCATCGTGGCAGGCGGAAAGGGCCTGCGCATGGGGTCGGACATTCCGAAACAGTTCCTGCCTATCGGCGGGAAGCCAGTGCTGATGCGCACCATTGAACGGTTCCGCGAATACTCCGGCGACCTGCAAATCATACTCGTGCTGCCCAAGGCACAGCAGGAATACTGGAAGGAGCTATGTCTGCAGTACCAGTTTTCCCTCCCACAACAGGGAGAGGACGGGGGTGGGTCTTACCAGCTGACCGACGGAGGCGAGACGCGCTTCCACAGCGTGCAGCACGGACTGGCCCTCATCCCCGACGATGCTGAGGGAGTGGTTGGTGTGCACGATGGCGTGCGCCCCTTCCCTGCTGTTGACGTCATCCGCCGCTGCTACGAGACAGCCCGCACACAGAAGGCCGTCATCCCCGTTACGCCTGTTGTTGAGACCCTGCGCCACAAGGAGCGCGGCAACGTGTATCGTGCCGACTACTGCCTGGTGCAGACCCCGCAGACGTTCGACATACAGCTGCTGAAGGCTGCCAACCGCCAGCCCTACCGTGAGACCTTCACCGACGATGCCTCCGTGGTTGAGGCTTTCGGCCATGCGGTCACTATGGTTGACGGCAACCGCGAGAACATCAAGATTACCACCCCCTTCGACCTGAAAATGGCCTCGGTGTTAGTTCATGAACAACCGTGAACTATGAATTATGAACTATGAACTGCTCAACCAAGACATACAATTCCTGCCGGGCGTAGGGCCTAACCGGAAGAAGATGCTCAGTCAGGAACTGAACATCACGACCGTCGGCGACCTGCTGCAGTACTACCCCTATCGTCATGTCGATAGGAGCAGGCTGTACAGCATTGGCGAACTGACGGGCGACATGCCCTACGTACAGGTGAAAGGCTACATACTGAGCTTCGAGACGTTCAAGATGAACGCCCGCAAGGAACGTGTGGTGGCCCACTTCACCGACGGCAGCGGCAGGGTGATGGACTTGGTGTGGTTCTCATATGGCAAGACGGCCATCAACAAGTACAAGGTGGGCACGGAGTACGTGGTATTCGGCAAGCCGGCTGTCTTCAACGGCCGCATACAGGTGGCCCACCCGGACATTGAGCCGGCCGACACGCTGGAGCTCTCGACCATGAAGATGCTGCCCTATTACCACACGACGGAGAAGATGAAGAAGGCGGGCATGAACTCGCGCACCATTGAGAAGCTGACCAAGACGATGGTTGGCACCATCAAGGAAACGCTGCCCGAGACGCTGATGCCCGACATGGTGGAACGGCTGCACCTGGTGTCGCGTGACGAAGCCCTCCGTAACATTCACTATCCCGACAACGCCAAGCAGCTGGAACGTGCCCGTGTCAGGCTGAAGTTTGAGGAGCTGTTCTATGTGCAGCTTAATATATTAAGGTACGCGAGCGACCACCGACGTAAGTACCGGGGCTACGTCTTCTCACGGGTGGGCGAGCTGTTCAACTCCTTCTATTACCACCATCTGCCCTTCGAACTGACGGGAGCCCAGAAGCGCGTCATCCGCGAGATACGCAAGGACATGGGGTCCAGACGGCAGATGAATCGTCTGCTGCAGGGCGACGTGGGCTCGGGCAAGACGCTGGTAGCGCTGATGACCATGCTCATAGCGCTGGACAACGGTTTCCAGGCCTGCATCATGGCACCCACGGAGATACTGGCCGAGCAGCACCTGCAGACCATTCGCGACTTTCTGGGCACGATGCCCGTCCGTGTGGAGCTGCTGACAGGCATCGTCAAAGGCAAGAAGCGCAAGGAGGTGCTCGACGGACTGCTGACCGGCGAGGTGAAGATACTGGTCGGCACGCACGCCGTCATTGAGGACACTGTCCAGTTCCAGCGGCTCGGCATGGTGGTGGTTGACGAGCAACACCGCTTCGGCGTAGCACAAAGGGCCAAGCTCTGGGGAAAGAGTGCCAACCCGCCCCACGTGCTCGTGATGACGGCAACACCCATTCCCCGTACGCTGGCCATGACCCTGTACGGCGACCTCGACGTGAGCGTCATCGACGAGTTGCCGCCAGGACGCAAGCCCATACACACCACCCATGTGTTCGACAGTCGGCTGGGCTCGCTCTACGACGGTATTCGCCGCCAGATACTGCAAGGGCGGCAGGTCTATATTGTCTTTCCACTCATTGAAGAGAGCGAGAGCATGGACCTGAAGAACCTGGAGGACGGTTTCGAACAGCTCCTTCAGGTATTCCCCGAGTTCCGGCTCAGCAAGGTGCACGGAAAGATGAAGCCCAAGGAAAAAGAGGAGGAGATGCAGCGCTTCGTCAATGGTGAGACCCAAATACTGGTGGCTACAACGGTCATCGAGGTGGGTGTCAACGTGCCCAATGCCTCGGTCATGGTCATTCTCGAAGCCCAGCGCTTCGGCCTGAGTCAGCTGCACCAGCTGCGCGGCCGGGTGGGACGGGGTGCCGACCAGTCATACTGCATCCTTGTTACCAGCTACAAGTTGAGCGAGGACACCCGTAAACGCATAGACATTATGTGTGAGACGAACGACGGCTTCCGCATTGCCGAGGCCGACCTGAAGCTGCGCGGACCGGGCGACCTGGAAGGCACGCAGCAGAGCGGCATGGCCTTCGACCTGAAGATAGCCGACATAGCCCGCGACGGCCAGCTGGTACAGATGGCCCGCGACGAGGCACAGCGCATTATTGACGACGACCCCACCTGTACGAACCCTAAGTATCTGACGCTGTGGAACCGGCTTCGCGAACTGCGAAAGACCAATATTAACTGGGCTGCCATCTCTTAAATAAATTGTTAAAATACACACAAAGAGTGTTAACACGGCTCGAGTTTGCAAAATAATTATTACCTTTGCAGCGTTTATTATTCGTGAGGTACCTTTTTTGCCTCGTAACCCAAACCAATTAATATGACTTTAAAGAAGCTTAAGAAAATTACATTTGTTGCATTGGCAACGCTGAGTGCCCTCCCGATGATGGGACAGGACCTCTTGGCTAACCAGGCACCTATCGACCGCAAAATGAAGGCCGTAGATTCAGTAGCATTCAATCAACTTCTTCGCAACGAAGCAACCGAGCTCCCCGGTGCTGACCTCTATCAGGACTGGGACAACAGATATGTAAGCCGTGTTAACGGCATCCTCCCCGATGAATTCCGTATTGACCTGCGTGGTTTCCACATGCCGACCCCGAGTCGCGTGGTAACCTCGAACTTCGGTGCCCGCTGGGGACGCCAGCACAAGGGACTGGACATTAAGGTGTATATTGGCGACACCATCTGCGCTGCCTTCAGTGGCAAGGTACGTATCGTACGCTATGAGCCGCGCGGCTATGGTAACTACGTCGTCATTCGTCACGACAATGGTCTGGAGACTGTCTATGGCCACATGTCAAAGCAGCTCGTTCGCGAGAACCAGGAAGTACGCGCCGGACAGCCCATCGGTCTTGGTGGTAACACAGGCCGCAGCACCGGTTCACACCTGCACTTCGAGACCCGCCTCTGTGGTGTAGCCCTGAACCCCGCCCTGATGTTCGACTTCAAGAACCAGGACGTTGTTGACGACTACTATGTATATCGCAAGGCTACCTACGAGCGTGAGTCAGCACAGGCTACCCGTCTGCGTGGTGTCGGTGGCACCGCTACCGCTCCTGCCGAGCCCAGACAGCACAACGAGGTGGCAGCCGCTACGCCGGCTCCCCGCCACAACAGCGCCAGTGCTAATTCTGACGCCCGTTTCCACAAGGTCAGCAAGGGTGAGACGCTCTACAGCATTGCCCGCAAGCGCGGTACTACCGTTGATAAGCTCTGCAAGCTGAACCACATCGGCAAGAACTTCCGTCTGACTCCTGGACAGGTGCTGAAGTATAACTAAGAAATGATTACAAAAAAACATAATAGCCGTGCTTGTTCACTCAATGCAAGCACGGCTTTTTTATTAATTTAGCTTATAACGTTGATGTCATGAAGACGAAGATTGGTTTGCTTACTGCCGTCTTGTTTGTAGGCCTGCTTCCCGTACAGTCACAGAGACTATCAGAAGAGTTCACCGTAGCAACGCTTAACGTTGACGGACTTCCCACCGATGTGATAGGTATTCCCATCAACAGCGATGGTCCTGGTGAGAGATACACACCAGAGATTGCCGACTACCTGCTACAGAAAGGCTATGACATTATAGGCCTGCAGGAGAACTTCAACTACTACGACCTCCTTTTCCCTAAGATGGAAGCTGATTACCAGCACGATGACTGTAAGGGGAAGATGTCACTATCGACATTGTCGTTTCCCTTCCCATTTGACGGCATCAGCCTCCTTTGGCGAAATAATATCCTTGGCGCACATACCGGTGGCGAGGCTTGGACGGAGGCATACGGTATTTTCGACCATGCCAACGATACCCTGACCAAAAAGGGCTACCGTCGTTATGAACTCACCCTCGCGGGGGGCTCACAGGTAGTGGTGTATAACGGACATTGGGATGCCAGCGTCGATGATGACGAAGAGAATGGCAGGGACACTCCCGACCGTGAGGCCCGCATGAGCCAGTGGATTCAGCTGCGCGATGCCATCATGAACCGTCTCGACGACAGACCCGTCATCGTGCTGGGCGACACGAACAGCTACTACTGCACTGACAACGTGAAACACTTCTTTATTGACTACATCGAGGCTACGGGTAAGGCCCGGGTTTCCGATGCTCGGATAGAGATGGAGTGCGGCGGACAGTTTCCTCCCTTGGAGGAAGGTGCTGCCACCCACGATGAAGGGGGGCATGGCTGGATATGCCAAGGCGAGATGCTCGACAAGATTATATTCATCAACCCCACCGGTGGCAGCAAACTGACACCCCTCAGTTATCACGTTGACAGCGTGGCCTACATGCGTAGTGACGACCCGACATCACCGTTAGGCGACCACTTCCCCGTCTCGGTGAAGTTCCGCATTGAACCGGCAGGAAGTGATGAAACAGGAATAGAGAACCCTGTCATCAGTCCGCTTGAGAACAGGGAGGAGTGGTATGACATGCAGGGGCAGAGGTATGCCCGAAAGCCCACGGCTCCCGGTATCTATCTGCATCATGGACGAAAGATTGTTATTAAATAATAGGAGTGGGGAAAAAGAGAATGAACAACAGGCCATTGCAAATAACAGTTGCCCTGTTCCTGACAGCCCTCTTCCTACTTACCAGTTGTGCAGCAGGGCGCGAAGCAATGGCTTCAGCAGAGACCATAGAGGTGGAAGGCATTGTACTGGATGAAGAATCTTTGCCTGTGATCGGAGCCACTATCATCGTCAAAGGGTATAAGAACAGGGGTGCTGTTTCTGATATTAACGGTAAGTTCAAACTAACTGTGCCCAAGGGAGCCAGACTTCAGTTCTCCTTCATCGGCTATGAGACGCATACGCTAAAAGCCAAGCGCCACATGAAAGTGCGCCTGAAGGAAAGCAAGAATATCACTAAGTGCTACTTTTAGCCCAACACAAAGCCTGTAAAGATGCGGCCTGAGTTGATGCTGAGCCGGCGGGCAGAGAAGAAGTCGTCACATTGCTGATAAGTGCAGATGCCTGCCACTTGCACCTGCCCGGCAGGAATGCCGCAGTCCAGCAGTTGCTGGCGGTTACACTCCCAAAGGTCTATGTGCCACTTGGGGTGTTGGGTAGTAGATGATGGGTGACGGGCGATGTGCTCCATGCAAAAGCCAGCATCGGCAAAGGCTTGATACACCTCGTCGCCCACTTCGAAAGCATCCAAAGAGATGCCCGGGCCTATCACGGCACGAAGCACTCCCGGACGTGAGCCGTAAGTGTCAGCCAGCGCCTCCACGCCACATTGGGCAATGCGCTGCACCGTACCCCTCCACCCCGCATGAACGGCACAGGCGGCCTGATGTTCTGCGTCATATATAATAATAGGTATGCAGTCGGCCGTGGAAACGCCAACGCATACCTTCTTCACACCGGTCATCACGGCATCGACACCCTCTAACGCCTGCTGACGTTCTTCTTCAGTCAACAGCAGGAAGTCTTCATCAATTTTCCGCACCACCCTGCCGTGAACCTGGTGCGGCAGCACCAGCCTCGACGGCTCAATGCCCAAACGGTCACAAAGCAGACGGCGATTCTCCCGAATAGCCTCAGGAGCATCGCCGCAGTATTCATTAATATTAAACTCGCCGTAGCTGCCCTGGCTCACCCCGCCATGACGCGTGGTGCTGAACGCCGTGATGCGTTCGCCAAGGTCGTAAGTCAGAAGGACAGGCACGTTACTCATCCTCCTCTTCGTACTCAAAGTCGTCCAACTCCTCGTAGTCCTCTATCTCGTCGTCATCGACAAACTCAATGTCGTCCTCGCCCTCATCGGCCATCTCCACGGCAAAGGTGCTCATGTCCTTGTCACGGTGCACAATAGACTCCGACGTGGTGACGGCCGCCAGTTTGTTGCTCTCGGCATTCAGTTCCCGCCACAGCACGTCCTTCAGTTCGTCAAGATGCTGTTGCGCCACCGCCGAGATAAACACCACGGGGACATCCTCGCCGTCAGCCTTGAGCTGCTCTTCCAGTTCCGACCGCAGCATGTCGATGAGCTCCTCATCCAGCAGGTCGCTCTTCGTCACGGCCAGCACACGGTGCTTGTCTAACAGCTCCGGGTTGAACTGCCGCAGTTCGTTGAGCAGAATATTGTACTCCTTGTAGATGTTCTCCGTGTCGCCAGGCACCATGAACAGCAACAGCGAGTTGCGCTCTATGTGGCGCAGAAAGCGCAGTCCCAGTCCCTTGCCCTCGCTGGCCCCCTCAATGATACCGGGAATGTCGGCCATGACGAACGACTTGTTGTCGCGGTAGCCCACAATGCCTAACGAAGGCTCCATCGTGGTAAAGGGATAGTTGGCAATCTTCGGCCGTGCATTCGACAGTGCCGACACCAGGGTCGATTTGCCGGCATTGGGGAAGCCCACCAGTCCTACGTCGGCCAGCAGCTTCAGCTCCATGATGACGGTCATCTCCTGCATCGGCTCACCGGGCTGTGCATAGCGCGGAGCCTGGTTCGTAGCCGAACGGAACTGGTAGTTACCCAGTCCGCCACGTCCGCCCTTCAGCAGCAGCACCTCCTGTCCGTCATAGGTGACGTCACAGACATACTTTCCCGTTTCGGCATTATAGACTACCGTTCCGCAGGGCACGTCGATATACACATCCTTTCCGTCGGTGCCGTGACACTTGTCGCGTCCGCCGTTACCGCCGTGCTCCGCCTTGATGTGTCGCATGAACTTCAGGTGCAGCAGCGTCCAGTAGTTGTGGTTGCCGCGCAGAATGATGCTGCCGCCCTTGCCGCCGTCGCCGCCGTCAGGTCCGCCGTTGGGGTTATACTTCACGTGGCGCAGGTGCATGGAACCGCGGCCGCCCTTACCCGAGCGACAATATATCTTTACGTAGTCAACGAAATTACTCTCCATATCGTGGTTATTGCTATAGTTTCTATAGTTGCTATAGTCTCTATAGTTTCTATAGACTGTCTATCACTTCCTGAATATCCTTGAAGATGCGCTCCAGCGTGCCGCTGCCGTTAATGTGGTGGTGCAGCCCTTCCTGCTTGTACCACTCAATGAGCGGCTGCGTCTGCGAGTGATACACCTGGAGGCGCTTCTTGATGGTTTCCTCGTTGTCGTCAGCACGCCCGCTCTGCTGTCCACGTAACAGGAGGCGCTTCATCAACTCGTCCTCAGACACGTCCAGCTCAATCATGGCAGCCACCTTGTCACCCCGCTCGTCGAGCATCTTCTTCAGGGCCTCGGCCTGCGGAATGGTGCGGGGGAACCCGTCGAAGATAACCCCTTTGTGGCCACGTCCATAGTCGTCATAGACCTTGGCCAGGATTGAAATCATCAGGTCGTCGGGAATCAGATTACCCTTGTCAATGAACCCCTGGGCCGTCTTGCCCAACTCCGTACCCTGCTTAATCTCGTTGCGCAGCACATCACCCGTAGAGATATGCCCCAGTCCGTAGTGCTCAATCAGCAGGTCGCTCTGTGTTCCCTTGCCGGAACCCGGAGCACCGAAAATAACTATATTCTTCATAACAATTCTTTGTTTTTGTTCGTCATGTTTTACTTGCGCTTCCTTGCCTTTCCACTTGTACCACAAGTCGGTCATCAGGTCTTTCTTTCCCTTGCCCTCGTCCAAGTCACTGGGCAGGTGTGGCAGCTTTACTTCTCTCATACGCTAAAATCTCAAACCAAAGAGTAAATCTCCTTCAGGTTACGCCCCTGCTGGTCGTAATCCAGTCCGTAGCCCACAATGAAGTCATTGGGAATCGAGAAGGCAGCATACTTAATGTCAAGATGCTCCTGCAGCTTTTCGGGTTTCACGAAGAGCGTGCAGATGCTCACCGAGGCAGGGTTGCGCGTGCCGAGCGACTCCACCATCTGCTTCATCGTCCTGCCCGTATCGACAATGTCCTCCACAATGACGACATGCCTGTTCGTCAAGTCTTCGTTGATGCCCAGCACCTCGTGCACCTTCCCCGTAGAGGTGATGCCCTGGTAACTGGCCAGCTTCACAAACGATATCTCGCACGGAATGGTCAGTTCACGCATCAGGTCGGCAGCAAAGATAAACGAGCCGTTAAGCACCGCAAGGAAGAGCGGGTTCTTGCCTTCGAAATCATGATTGATACGCTCAGCCAAGGCCTTCACATGCTCCTGAATTTCGGCTGCTGAAATAGACGTTTCGAACGTCTTGTCTTTAATAGTAACTCTGCTCATTTGTTATTTTTAGTTTATTTCAGGTACAAAATTACAAAAAAATTTCGACTTGCAAGAAATATTTTGGAAAACTCTTGCATTTACCTGACGGATTTTGTACTTTTGCAGCCAGTATATGAAAATATTTAACGGAGCTCAGATACATGAGCTTGACCAATACACAATAGAACACGAGCCCATCCAGTCCATTGATTTGATGGAGCGCGCCGCCAAGGCTATCACCCGTGCCATCAGCGAACAGTGGGGCACGAGTACACCCATTGTGGTGTTTGCAGGCCCCGGCAATAACGGTGGCGATGCACTCGCCGTAGCACGCATGCTGGCCGAAACCGGCTACAGCGTATCCACCTTCCTCTTCAACATCTCAGGACACCTGTCGGGCGACTGCTCCGTCAACCGCCAGCGCCTCAGGGAGTGCAAGCGCATCAAGTCTTTCATCGAGGTGACACAAGAGTTTGAACCCCCACAGCTATCGGCAGACACGCTCGTCGTCGATGGACTCTTCGGCTCTGGGCTCAACAAGCCACTGGCAGGCGGCTTCGCCTCGTTAGTGAAGTACATCAACGCCTCGTCGGCCCGCGTGGTCAGCATCGACCTGCCCTCGGGCCTAATGAGCGACGACAACACCTACAACATCCGTACCAACATCATCAGGGCCGACCTCACGCTCACCCTGCAGCAGCCCAAGCTCGCCTTCCTGTTCCCCGAGAACCAAGCGTACATAGGCAAGCTGCGCACCCTCGACATACGGCTCAGCGACGAAGGCATACAGAAAATTGACTCCCAGTACAACATCATTGAGGATACCGACGTCCATCCGCTCCTGCTGCATCGCGAACCCTTTGCCCATAAGGGCGACATGGGCAGCGCCCTGCTCATAGCAGGCAGCTACGGCATGGCAGGGGCTGCCGTGCTGGCCGCCAAGGCCTGTCTGCGCGCTGGTGCCGGCAAGGTCACCGTCCACTCACCCCGCCGCAACAATGCCATACTGCAGATTTCCGTGCCCGAGGCCATCGTCCAGTTAGACTCCGAGGAGACCATCTTCTCGGAAACCGTTGACACCGAAGACTACACCGCCTTGGGCATAGGCCCGGGCTTAGGCCAGAGCGAAACCACGGCCATCGCCCTCATCTCACAGCTGCGGCGCACACAGTGCCCCATCGTGGCTGATGCCGACGCACTCAACATGCTGGCCAACCACCGCGCCTGGATGATGCAGCTGCCCAAGGGCATCATCTTCACCCCCCACCCCAAGGAGTTCGACCGCTTAGAAGGCCACTCTGCCGACAGCTACGAGCGGCTCACCAAAGCCCGCGAAATGGCCGAGCGCCTGCAGGGCTACGTCATTCTGAAGGGGCACCACTCCGCACTCTGCTGTCCTGACGGACACGTCACGTTCAACAGCACGGGCAATGCCGGCATGGCCACGGCGGGCAGCGGCGACGTGCTCACGGGCATCATTACCGCCCTACTGGCCCGCGGCTATCAACAGCGCGAAGCCTGTCTGGTGGGCATGTACCTCCACGGACTGGCAGGCGACATAGCCGCCAAGCACTTAGGCCAGGAGAGCCTCATTGCCAGCGACATCATACAGTACCTGCCGGCAGCGTTTGAAAGGTTAAAAAGTTAAAAGGTTAAAAAGTTAAAAAGTTACAATAACGATGAAGCGTATTCTTTTAGGATTATCCATTATTATCAGTCTGCTGTCATTCATCCCCGCAGGGGCGCAGACCCAACTGTCAAAGTATCAGCCCGGAGTAACCACCGACGGCGCCATCTACTATCTGCCCAAGACGGCCATGCACTTCATTGTGCAGGTGGAGAAGACCACCTACACCCCCGGCGAGTATGCCCCCTACGCCGAGCGTTTCCTCGCACTCCACAATGTGAACCCCGAGAAGTCGGTCAGCTACCGCGTCACCAACGTCATGATGCAGGCCGTGGGACAGGCTGACACCGCCAAGTGCTTCGCCGTGAAGTACAACGCCAAGTCAACAGCGTCGAACCTCGAACTGGCTGACGACGGCGTGCTGCTGGCCATCAACAGCCAGGGCATCCGTCAGGAGCGTCCACGCCACTTCACACCGGCCCCCAAGCCCAGGACCGTCAACCCCCGCCAGTTCCTCAACGAGGAGATACTCGCCGCAGGCAGCTCCGTGAAGCGTGCAGAGCTCATAGCACAGGAAATCTACAACGTGCGCGACAGCAAGAACCAGCTCACCCGCGGTGAGGCCGACTATATGCCCAAGGACGGAGAGCAGCTGCGCATCATGCTCAACCAGCTCGACGAGCAGAATCAGGCGCTGACCCAGCTCTTTGCCGGTGTCACCGAGCGCGACACCGTGGAGTACATCATCCAGACCTGCCCCATGACGGCTGTCAAGGACATGGTGCTCTTCCGCCTGTCACAGCACCTCGGGCTGGTCAGTGCCACCGACCTGTCGGGCGAACCGTTCTACCTGAACGTTGAAGACCTGAAGACCGTGCCCGCCCCAGTGGCCGATAAGAAGAAAAAGAAGAAGATGGAAGAGGAAGGCATCTACGTCAACATTCCCGGGCGCATCCGCGTGACCGTCAACCACCACAACCAGGAGCTCTTCCGCGACGAGTTCAATGCCGGACAGTTTGGTAACGTAGAACTGCTCAGCGACGAGCTCTTCAACAAGCGTTACATCACCCATCTCCGCCTTAACCCCGTCAACGGAGGCGTAGAACTCTTGGAGTCGGAACTGGTGAAGTAATACGGTTTGGAATACACAAGAAGAAGAGAATGTGCCTAATTTGACACATTCTCTTCTTTTTATTACTTACATTCTATTGCTATCCGTGTGTTTAAATGCATGGTTTTGCGTGTTAAAATGCACGACTTTTTACCTAAAAAGCGGCCACTTCGTATGATCATCTCAAGCACTTTTTCACACCGCCACAAGCACTTTGACACACCAACCCGTGCGTTTAGACATGCCACCCCGTGCATTTAGACATAAGCCTCCCCCCGACACTCAAAGTCTTATCCGCAATAAAAAACTTTAGTGGTCAAAATTCCAGCATTTTTCCTTGCATTTGTCAAGAAAATTTTGTATCTTTGCATGGTAGTTCCGTTAGTCCCCCACAGCCTGCTGTTCGCTGAAGTTTTTGCAGAACTGTCAGGAAAGGGGGAGTTGAGCGGGCGGTCAACTTAACTTGAGCGGGCGGTACAATTAATTGCGGCGGGCGGTGCAATCAAGTGTACCGCCCGCCGCAGTTGCTCAACTCGGCACCTTTGCACCCCGAAGTCGGCACCTTCGCACCCTCAACTCGGCACCTTTGTACCTTAAACTCGGCCACTTCACGTTCCAAAGTCGCCCTCTTTGCATTCCAAAGTCGCCCACTCCCATAGCAAGCGGTGCCACTTTTCGGCAGAAAAGTTTGGTGGTTTCATAATTATTCTTTAATTTTGCAGGCAACTAAGCCAGCCCTTTCAGGGCGGGCGGTGTTAAGACATTGATGGATTCCTGAGGCCGACGAAGCCGTTTGTAGGGCTGGCCGCGGGGAAAGGCGTTTACAAACGTTACATTCTGCGTGTTCAAACTTCGCAACTTTGAAACTCTCCGCAGAAGTAATGCAACGGTGAACGCCTACGTGGGTGAATTATATCCACAACTGTAGCTATACACAATAATGTATAGCCAGTGTTGTCATTATAATATCACTCGGCGTGGGCTGGCTTGCGTTGCTTATTCTTGGAGAGGGGCAATGCGAAGGCCTGAACACAGGGATGGGCGAGAGTAAGAATCTCCCATGCCTTTTTTATTTCCATTCACTTTAATTAAACAGGCCGATGCGGGGGAGTAGGCGAAGAAAATAGCTAATAGGAACCAATTATTTTAAGTAATATGAAACAACTAAAACTTATATTTCTGCTCGTACTCATAAGTATAACAGGAGTACAGACATTCGCGCATGACATAGCAGTTGCAAACAATGGGAAAACTATTTATTATGTCTTTACGAACAATAACACGGAACTGTCCGTAAGTTTTCGAGGAAGTAAACCATTAGAATACGCAGATGAATATAAGGGTAGCATTGTTATTCCAAGCTCTGTTTACTACAACGGGACTACTTATCCTGTGACAAGTATCGGAGATATTGCATTCCGTGAATGCAGTAGTTTAACGTCTGTTACTATCCCCAGTTCTGTAACGAGTATAGGTTGGATTGCATTCAAGGATTGCAGTTCTCTTTCCACCGTCGTTATACCTAACTCTGTTACACATATTAGCTATGGCGCTTTTGAAGGGACGGCACTTCTCAATAAAATGGGAAATGGCATAGTGTATTATAATAATGTTATGCTGGGCTACAAAGGTGATAAACCGACAGGTATAATAAACATAAAAGAGGGAACTAGATTAGTTGCTGAAGGCGCTTTTTCTGGTTGTAGCGGATTGACCTCTATAATCATTCCCAATAGTTTGACTCATATAGGAGCCCAATCTTTCAATGGTT
>FLNX01002243.1_pt1 | contig 29287 bp, 18 predicted proteins | sample 1140341 | NCBI WGS metagenome assembly FLNX01 (sample SAMEA3878208, study PRJEB12797) | bioreactor metagenome | biome: Moose rumen | place: Sweden | collected 2011-10 | reverse complement strand
GAGTTCTGCCGCCGCGCCGAGTGATTATTACCGTTTGAGTTACGCCGGGAACCGTGTACTCCTGCTTGAGAGCCGCCGCCGCCGCCAAAAATGAACTTACGCCCGGCGTCACGTCGAATTCTATTCCGCGAGCCGTCATTGCGTCCATCTGCTCTTGAACCGCGCCATAAATCGACGGGTCGCCCGTGTGCAGTCTGACGGTTGTTTTGCCCGCTCTTTCCGCAAACGCGATTACGTGCATAATTTCTTCAAACATCATCTGCGCGGAGTTGTAAATTTCTGCTTCGGGCTTGCAAAATTTTAAAATTTCTTCGTTGACCAGCGAGCCCGCGTAAATCACGACGTCCGCCTCGCTCAAAAGTTTTTGCCCCTTGACTGTGATTAATTCGGGATCGCCCGGTCCTGCTCCGACTATGTGTACCATCGCCTATACCACCTTTGAAAATTTTTTGTTTGAAATGATTTTAACACGCAGGGATTTTTCACGCAACGATAATCATTGCCGCTTGAAAAATTTTTATCGCGCTTGACGAATTATCAGGGGAATGTTAAAATTCTTATGGTTGATTAAAGAATCACAAAGACAGTTTCAATTATTAATTCCTAATTCATAATTCCTAATTAAAAAGTTGCGCGGGCATAGTTCATCGGTAGAATGAGAGCTTCCCAAGCTTTAGAGGTGGGTTCGATTCCCATTGCCCGCTCTGAAAAAAGAGGCACGCTTAAGGGCGTGTCTCTTTAAATTTTGCCCGTCTTGCTTTTTTCGTAAAGCGTGATATAATTCCCCGCGTATCGATTGGCGGGCAACGTCCCCCGTCGAACAAGGAGAATTTTTGGTTGTAAGGAGATTTATTTATGGCTTTTGAAGACAAAACACTCGTGTGCAAGGACTGCGGAAAAGAATTCATCTTCAGCGCGGGCGAACAGGAATTTTATCAGGAACGCGGCTTTGAAAACGAGCCCGTGCGTTGCCGCGACTGCCGCGACAAACGCAAACGCTCTCGCGACGGCGGCGAACAACGCCAAATGTTCAAAGTGATCTGCGCGGAATGCGGCAAGGAAACAGAAGTTCCGTTCGAACCCAAAAACGATCGTCCGATTTATTGTCGCGATTGTTTCAGCAAACATCGTCCTGCGCGGCGAGCTCAGTTCTGATAGATTTTATATCGAACAAAATTAAGCCCCAAGATTTTTTTGGGGCTTTGTTTTTTGTCAAAAAGTTTTCACGTCAAACACAAACACTTTATCAAATCATTTCGGATTTTCTTATCGGAAAAAAATTAAGCCCCGAAGTTTTTTCGGGCGTTATTTTTTTATCAGAAAAGTTTTTTGCGCGGCTCGACATAAAGTGCGCGGACATGTATATCAACCGCATGAACGAGCATCCCCGTCGTGAATTCAATCGCCTCGCGTATGTAAGCTTGCGTCTGTTGAATCAGCGTCGGAATATGGCTTCCGTAACTCAAAACCACTTCGCAGGAAATTGTCAAGCCGCGATCATCCTCGCCGTGAATAATATGTTTGACCGCAACATTTTTCAAACTCTTGACGAATTCCCGCGCCTTGATAATTTTTTCGACAATCGCCAAAATAACTTTGTCGTCAATAATCAATTTGCCGTAATAACTGAACACGGGGCGCACAATCGATTTTTCTCCGAGCTTGCGACGCTTTACTTGCGATTGTTTGAACAGCGATTGCAAAGGATTGACAAGATAGCCCGAAAAATGCGGCTTGAGTTCAATCGTCGGCACGGGGATTATGTGCTTGCCTTCTTTCAATCGGTGAAATTGCGCCGCTTCAATCTCCGCCCGCGACGCAATGTCTTCAATGCGAACGATTAATTGAATCGACGGGAGCTTGAGTGTTTTGGCGATTTTGTGAACCATGTTTTCCGAAGTACCGATAACCAAAATTCTGTGCGGCTGGATTTTTTGAATTGCCTCGCGAACTTCTTCGGCATGTCCCGGCAAAACAAAAATCGCCCGTCTGACTGCCATAATTTTACTTTTTTCGGTCTTGGCGGATTCGCCAGCAACTATATGTCCGTCCTTAATCAAAATCCCGTCGTCAATAATCGCGTCGGCTTCATGTTCGCGAGCAACTTGCAAGGCGCGATGACTTTTGCCCGTGCCGCTCGGTCCGACAAGAGCTATCACGTCCATAAAAATCGCCTCCTTAAAATCATTTTGCCACAAAGCCAACCAAAAAACAAGACTGAGATTCCCCCTTTTTTTCTAAAGTGGAAACGCAAAACCATCTCGGCTCGCAACTTCGTTTTTGTTTAAAATAATTTTTGTGTTTAGAACCGGTGTTCATAAACGCTTAAGTAAAGTGTGAATATGAGAAATCTTAATAATGGTCTCTGAAGAAGTAACGGTTAGCTCGTAATCCTTGCTTAGCCGCCGTGAAGGATTGAGCCAAGCAAATGTTATCTCAAGCCGAAATGTTTGTAAGCCTCGTAGACAAAGGAGCCGCGATAACCGCTGCACATATTTTTTCCAACGTTCCAAAATTGAGTTCCAAAGTCCGCTTAGCCGCGCTCGGCGATAAAAGCTGTGCACGGTAAAAACCGGCGGTCATGCGGCAAATTGCGCCACTGACACCCTGTCTTGACCAAGTACAACACCGCATTGACAAGTTCTCTTTTTTCCCATTTGCGATTTCTCATATCTTTCTTTTTACGAACACACGTTCTAACAGATGAATTGCTCGACAAATTACAAAAATTCGAGACCGCGCAGGCGAAGACAATCGGCAAATTTCTGCAAACCGCTTTGAAGTTGGGCGCGAAGTACACGGCAAGCAAGCATCTCACGCCCGAAGAAAATAAATTGTTGGCGGAGCGTCAAAAATTTTTGTCGGGACGTTTGGAAATTCGCACAGACGAAACAAAATCGCAAATTCTCTCCTTCAAAACGCAGGCAGAAAATTTTTCGGAGCGACTTGCGAAAATAAATCGCGGACAAAATTCGCTCCGAGAGCTCGCCGAGATTGAAAATGAGCCGCGTCCGAGTTTTGCATTTCTCACAGAAAATCTTACTCAACTCGTGCAAAATGCCCGGCTTAAAATGGATTTTTTCGTCACGAACGAGAATTTTATTTTGAACGTTGTAAATCTTTGGGAGATTTGGAACGAAAATTATAAAAGTTTCAAGACGAAATTGCGTGAAGAATTGGCGGCGGTCTGTCGCGAGGACGGCATTGATGAAGAAATTTTCGGCTTGGCACTCCGATTGGCAGAGCAAAAGATTTCTGATTGAACAGCGATTTTTGCCGCTCGTAGAGTTTGCAATCAAGGGAAATCTTTTGGATTCATTGGACGGCGTGTTGAAAATTTTGCAGGAATACAAAGTCGCAGTCGACAAATTTTATCTGCAGGAACGGAAAAACATTTATCAAAAATTTGCATTCCAAGCGGGCGGCGAATTGCAAGAGAAATTTGAGACGGAAAGCAAACTTTTTAAGCCGACGGAGAAATTTCAGCGTTCGTTGCAAGAAATAATATTTGCCCGCGAAAAATCGGAGGAGCGAATTTTCCTGTTGCGTTGGGCGGAGCCGCTTTTAAATTTCGGAAGAAGTTTTATCGCAGTTCGCCGATTTGAAACGTCAAAACTTCGCCGCGTATCTTGCCGACAGCCGTTCTTACGGCGAGGCATTGGAGCGGCGCGAAAAAGAATTCAACGCGCTGATTTTCCGAATGAGAAAAGATTTGGCGAGATAAAATTTGCAAACAAAAAATCCGAGCTTGAAGAAAAATCTTCATGCTCGGAAATTTTTTTATCTCTCCTCTTCGTCAGACCATTCAAGATTATCTGCGTTATTGTTGAGCTTGTTGCCGTCCTTGTGCCGCACGAATTTTTTATTGTCGGGATTGGGAACAAAACTCTGCGCCACGAGATAAGCGACGGGCACATTTTCCTTTACGCCGTCTTTCTCCAACGCAACAACAAGATCGCCTTTTTCATTTATTGTCGGCTCGACGATCTCGCCTTTGTTCGACGATCTGTTTTTTCTTTGCAATCTGCGTTTTAAACTCAAATTTTATCTCTCCTCTTCGTCAGACCATTCAAGATTATCTGCATTATTGTTAAGCTTGTTGCCGTCCTTGTGCCGCACGAATTTTTTATTGTCGGGATTGGGAACGAAACTCTGCGCCACGAGATAAGCGACGGGCATAATTTCTTCAATGCCGTTTTTTTCCAAAGTTACGACAACATTTCCGTTTTCGTCAATTTCCGGCGGAATAATTTCGCCCTTGTCATTTTCGCGATAGAATTTTTCAATGCGCTCGTCCAACTCTTCGCCGATTTGTTCGAGCCGCACAGCCTCCATTCCGATTTCATCATGCTCTTGCGAATACTGCTCGAAAAGCTTTTTTAATTTTATCCAAGTTTTTTCGTGCGCCTTCATTTTTCTTTCGAGTCGTTCGTGAGCTTTATAAAGCTGAGATTGTTCTTTTTCCAAGCCCAAATAAATTTTTTGAGTTTCCGCGTCGAATTCGTTCATGAAATCAACCTCCTACAAAGATAAATTTTTCAAGCGGGCAAAACGCAATTCATGCAGGGCAAGCGGGAGCGGAATAAAATCTTGCGAACTGTAAAGCTTGGAATATTTTTCGCGACAATGGAGAACGCGCTTGACATAATCGCGAGTTTCGGCGTAGGGAATTTTATCGACGTCGGAAAAATTCTCGTTCCAATGATTTTTTTCCATCCATTCGTGAACGTTGCCGCGCCCCGCATTGTAAGCCGCCAGTGCCAAAACGTCATTGCCGCCGAATTCATTTTCAAGCTCGGCAAGGTACCAAGTTCCGTAGCGAATATTTGTTTCGGGCTCGCGCAGATTTTTTATGTCCTCGTCCAGTTGAGAAGCTATCCAAGTCGCAGTTTCGGGCATGATTTGCATTAATCCTACCGCGCCGCTTTGAGAGTGCGCCGCTTCGGAAAAATTACTTTCGACTTTCATAACGGCGATTGTCAAAAATTTATCAACCTGCCAACGCGCCGAATAATTTTCAACCGTCGTGCGGTAAGGGAAAGGATACAGAAATTTTTTTTGAACGGAAGGCAAGCTTATCAAAAAATAAATCGCGATTAATATTGCGCCGATTGTCAAAAATTTTTTGAGCATCAATTCACCTCCGCTGTTTTGAATGAATTTTAAATGATTGAAAAAAAGTTGTCAACGCAGCAATTTCCGCAAAAAATTTTTTCAAAGTTTTATCCTTAAGCTAAGAAAATTTATGATATAATGCCTTGCCGAAAGGAGGCTGTGAATTGCTGACAAAATTTTTTGAAGCCATTGGCGGCTCGGTATTAAAAATTTTTGAGGGCATCGGGACAATCGTTTTGCTCTATGCCGACACATTCAAACAGCTGGCGAGCAAGCCGCGAATAAAATCGATATTAAATCAGATGGCGCATTTGGGCGTTGATTCGTTGATGATTGTTTCGTTGACATTACTTTTTACGGGCGTCGTGTTCACTTTGCAAACGGCGCATGAATTTATTCGCTTCGGAGCACAATCGACGGTCGGCGGGATTATTGCAATAGCAATCGGAAGAGAACTCGGACCGGTTTTGGTCGGCGTAGTATGCGCGGGGCGAGTCGGCGCGGCAATCACGGCTGAAATAAGTACAATGAAAGTCACCGAACAAATCGACGCGCTTAAAGTTATGGCGGTCAGCCCCGTAAATTATTTGATTGTCCCGCGAATGATCGCCTGCATGATAGCCGTTCCGATCCTTACGGTTTTCGGAGATATTATCGGAGTTTTGGGCGGTTGGGTTGTCGCAACGCAGTATTCGGGCATCAGCTCTTATCTTTTCATAAATTCGATAAAAATGTTCGCGACGGTTCACGATTTGACGGGCGGCATGATTAAGGCAATTTTTTTTGGAAATGTTATTGCGGTGCTCGGTTGTTATTACGGCTTGAATTGTCCCGACGGCGCGGAAGGTGTCGGCAAGGCGACGACAAAAACCGTTGTCACTTCGATTGTCGTCATTTTTATTTTGAACGCGCTGTTGACTTTTATAATTTACAGGTAAGGCAACATGATTAAAATTGTTGATGTCACAAAAAAATTCGGCGCGAAAGTTGCGCTGAAAAATATAAATTTGGAAATTGCCGACGGAGAAACTCTCGCGATAATCGGCGGGTCGGGCAGCGGAAAATCAACTTTGCTCCGTTTAATGATCGGGCTGATTAAACCCACAAGCGGAGAAATTTGGATTGGTAACGACGAAATTTCCCATATGAATGAAAAGGAAATGATGCGCATTCGACTTCGTATGGGAATGGTTTTTCAATACTCCGCGTTGTTTGATTCAATGTCGGTCGGAGATAATGTCGCCTTCGGGCTCGTCGAGCATACCGATTTCAGCAAAGAAAAAATTCAAGGGATTGTCAAGGAAAAATTAAAACAGGTCGGGCTTGAAGGCGTTGAAAACAGAATGCCCAACGAATTATCGGGCGGCATGAAAAAAAGAGTTTCATTGGCGCGGGCAATAGCATTTGAACCCGAAATTATTTTTTACGACGAGCCGAGTTCCGGGCTGGATCCGATTACCACAAACAGAATTGACGAATTGATTATCGAAACTCAACGCGCTTTGAAAGTTACGAGCATCGTTGTCACTCATGACATGGTCAGCGCGTGCCGCATTGCCGACAGAATTGCAATGGTTTACAACGGCGAATTAATCGCGGTTGATACGGTTGAAAATTTCAAAAAGATTCAAGATCCTCGCGTCAAAGAATTTTTCAGAATCATAGATTGAGGCGGTTATTTTATGGCAAAAAAATTTAAGGTATTGGAACTTTTTGCGGGTGCCGGCGGTCTTGCACTCGGATTGGAACGCGCAAATTTTGAGCCGCTTGCCTTGATTGAAATCGATAAAGACGCCGCCTCTACGTTAAAATTCAATCGTCCGAATTGGAACGTCATTAACGAAGACGTTGCAAATATTTCAAAGCTTAATCTTGAAATTTTTTTCGATATTCCGTACGGAAAATTGGATTTACTTTCGGGCGGTGCGCCCTGCCAATCTTTTTCTTATGCCGGAAAACGTCTGGGGCTTGAAGATGCTCGCGGCACTTTGTTTTATCATTATGCGATTTTCCTGAAGAAACTTCAGCCGAAAATTTTTTTGTTTGAAAATGTTCGCGGGCTTTTAAGTCACGACAAGGGCAAAACATATCGAACAATGTTGAATGTCTTCGCCGAGTGCGGCTATCGTGTCGATAAAAAAATTTTAAACGCTTGGGACTATGGAAATGCTCAAAAGCGCGAACGATTGATAACTTTAGGTGTCCGACAAGATTTGAATTTGAAAATAAATTTTCCGCCGTTGCAAAAATATAAACCTGTCCTGCGCGACGTTTTGAAAAATGTTCCTCAAAGTCTCTGCGCAAAATATTCTCCTTACAAAAAAAAATTATTTGAATTCGTGCCGCCCGGCGGCTATTGGCGCGATATTCCTGCAGAATTGGCAAAACCTTACATGAAAAGCTGTTGGGAAATGGAAGGCGGGCGAACGGGCATTTTGCGGCGCATGAGTTTGGACGAACCTTCGCTTGCAGTTTTGACTTCGCCAACGCAAAAGCAAACCGAACGTTGTCATCCTTTGGAGGCGCGCCCTTTTACCGTCCGTGAAAATGCAAGGATTCAATCTTTCCCCGATGAATGGCAATTTTGCGGCTCCATGTACAGTCAATATCGGCAAATAGGAAATGCCGTGCCCGTCAATCTTGCTTTTGCCGTCGCCGACGAAATCAGAAAAACTTTGGAGGATTTACAATGAGCTTAAGTTTTATCTCGGACGAAAATTTTAAAGAACATATCCGCAAAACGATTCTGCAATACGGCGAGCGACTTCAATCCTTCGACTTGGAAAAATTCAACAACAATATCATTGACCCCATAAAACTTTTGTTCGATAAAAATATCTACGGTGCCACATGGGACGAGATTATCAAGAGCGAAATTTTTCGTCAGCGCGACAAAGCAAACAACAACAGCATCGGCTATTTTCATCAAAATATTTTCCAATATATGGCGGGTTGTACAGTGCCGAAAGCCGGTTGGGATATTATTTTTGAAAAAACCGGCGGCATTGAATTTGATTTCGGCAAGGTAAGTAAAGTTTATGTAGAAATGAAAAACAAACACAATACCATGAATTCGGCGGCGAGTATAAGGACTTATATGAAAATGCAAGGACAACTTTTGAATGATAACGATTGTGTATGTTGTCTGGTTGAAGTTATTGCAAAAAAATCTCAGAATATTTCTTGGACAATTTCACTTGACGGGAGACGGCAAAATCATCCGCGAATCAGGCGGGTGAGCATTGACGAGTTTTATAAAATTGTCACGGGTGAAGAGAATGCTTTTTATAATCTTTGCATGGAATTGCCGCGTGCGATAAAAGAACTTCTTGAAAATATTGATACCGCGACAGTGCCAAAAGATACAGCTTTAGCCGAGCTTAAAGATAAAGCCGCCGAAAATTCTTTTGAGATTGCGTTATTCATGTTGGGATTTGGAGATTATCTTGGCTTCAGAAAATAAGGAGGGACGGAAAATGTCAATAACTTGGAACGCGGAAATTTGGGCGAAAAAATTTCAAGAGGAAAACGAAGATTATCATGAACTGCGACGCGAAGTCTGGGGAAATACGCGGGCGATTGTCGAAGACAGCGGCTATATTTTGCCCGACGGAAATTTTGTCCCGATTGAAAGCGAAGAGCGTTTTTCAAAATTTTATTACAAGCCGTTCACTGCTTCTTTCGAGAGATTGAATATCCCGCCCGAAATAACCGTTACCGACGAAGATTGTTTGGACGCGGCGCATAAATGGGTTAAAGAAGGGCTTGAAGTCAGCGTTTTAAATATGGCAAGCCGTCAAAATCCCGGCGGCGGCGTTCAAAACGGTTCGGGGGCGCAAGAAGAATATCTTTTCCGTTGCTCCGATTATTATAAATTTTTATATTGTTATGTTGCTTATGCCGAGCATTACGGCTTGACGCGTTCGCATTATCAATATCCGCTGGACAGAAATTTTGGCGGGATTTTTTCGGAAGGCGTAACGATTTTCAGAGAAAACGAGGCAAGCGGTTATCGTTTGGCTCCTGCGGCTTGGAAAGTCAACATGATAGCGGTTGCGGGCATGAATTCTCCGCGCACGATTTTTAAGGACGGCGAAAAAAAAATTGCCCCCGAACTTGTCGAGGGCGTGAAAAATAAAATTCGGACGATCTTCCGCATTGCCTGCGACAACGGGCAGAGAAATTTAATTTTGGGCGCGTTGGGTTGCGGAGCTTTAAAAAATCCGCCAAAACATGTAGCCGAGCTTTTCCGCGAAATTTTATGCGAACAAGAATTTATCGGCGCGTTCAAAAGAATTTGTTTTGCCGTCAAGAGAAGCCACACGTCGAAGGGCGATACAAATTTTTTTGCCTTCAAAGAAACTCTCGACGGTTTTATTACGCCAATCAGAAGCAATTTTCAAAGAAATGTTTTCGACAACTCGATAAAAAAAATTGTCGTTGCCCGCGATTCTTACGCGCTGTTGAAGGCGAACGGCGAAGTTACCGAATTTGAAATTCACAGCGGGAAGAGCCGCCCCCTTAGAAATTTTTGTGAGATTGTCGACATTGCGGCGGGCTTTGATCATTTTATCGGGCTGAAAAAAAACGGCTTGGTTGTTTTCGACGGGGAATGCAGCCAAGCATCTCATGCCCGAAGAACTTTTTGGAAGGACGGAATTTCCGTTGCCGCTTGCGAGGCGCATTCTGCCATGTTGAACAGTGACGGAACGGTTGTCTGCGCGGAGGACGGAGCTTTTGAAGTCACGCATTACAAAAAGGATGTGGAGACTTGGCAAAATATCAAGCAGATAGCTTTGACTTTTGATGAACCTTACGGCTTGACTTATGATGGGAAATTTTTTTGTCGGCGACCGAATGTAAATGATTTTTTCAATGACTGCGGCAAGGAGATTGTACAAATTGCGGCGTTCGGCTGTTACTATTCGCAAATGACGGTTGCCGCGCTTTACTTCGACGGAACAGTTAAAGCTTGGTACGGTTTCTGCTATAATTACGACGAGATTAAGGAAGTGAAAATGTGGCAGGATGTCAAAAAAATTTGTTGCGGAGGACATGGAGCGGTTATCGGTCTTACTTGGGACGGAAGAATTTTTTCGGTACCGCCGCCGCATGAAACCAAAGACGGCACGAAAGCAACGGCACTTAAAAATATTAAGGACATTGCCGCGAACTTTGAACATTTGGTTGTGTTGAGCAATACGGGCGAAATTATTTATTTGGAAGACAAAAATTGAGTTACCCGATTAAGGAGGCGAGTAAATGTCGGTTGAAGCAAAAGTCGGAGCGTTCACGGTCGGCGGGCTTATGCTTTTGGGCGGCGCGACGGCGGGGCTGAGCGGATTAAATTTGGGATCGAACGACGATTACACGGTTTATGCGGGCTTTAAACAAGTCGTCGGGCTTATGCCGCAATCGGACGTTCGATTAAGCGGAGTTTTGGTCGGCAAGGTTACGAAAATTGCCAACGAAGGCACGGGCGTTACGGTCACAATGGAAATTGAGCCGGAAGTAAAAATTCCGAAGCAGTCAAAAGTTTCGATAGCGTCAAGCGGTGTTATGGGCGAGAAGTTCATAAATTTTCAACCGAAAGTCGACAACGGCGAATATCTTGAAAACGGCGAATATCTTTACGGCGCGGAAGAAGCGGGCATGGATCAAATGTTTGACGGCATGACAAAAGTCATGGCTGAGGTTGAAGATCTCTTGAAAACTGTTCAGGCGATTATCGGCGACGATACTTTTAAAAAATCTGTCGTGGAAATGAGCGCGAACATGAAGGAAGCCACCGAGCACGTAAATAATTTGACGGGCACTTTTGAAAAAATTGCAACCGACAACGAGGCAAATTTCAACAGCATGATTCAGCAAATGGAAGGCGCGGTTGCCGGCATGAATCAGACGATGGCTAACGTCGAGCACATGACTGCCAATCTTGATAAATTTGCTGGCGACCCGCAGACGGCAGAGGATTTAAAAGTTACGCTTGAAAATATCGCCAAGACTTCTCAAAGCGTTGCGAGCATGGCTGATAACATGAATAAATTTGCGGGCGACCCGCAAGTTGCCGAAGATTTAAAAGCGACAGTCGGAAATGCTCGGAGCATAAGCGAACGCGCCGACAAACTTTTGGGCAAAGTCGAGGGCGCGTCCGAAAAAGTTTCAAAGATTGACGTAACGCCTTCGATTGATATACTATACAGCGGCAGTGCGCACGATTGGGATACAAATTTTAATCTTAATGTGACGAGCGACGATAAATCTTTGGTGTTGGGCGCGGAAGACATTGGCGACAATACGAAATTGAATTTGCAGGGTGGAAAAAGATTCAGCGAAAATTTTGGAGCGCGAGCGGGAATTATCGCGGGCAAACCGGGAATCGGGCTTGACGCTTACGCCGGGAGCAAATGGAAATTTTCTGCCGAAGCTTACGATCTCAATGACGGGAAAATTCGTTTGAAGTCGCAGTACAAAATTCTTGACTCGACTTATATTTTGGGCGAGTGGCACAGCGTCAACAGAAGAAATGACCGCGCAGTTTATTTCGGATTGAAGCAGGAGTTTTAGAATGAGAAAAATTTTACTGCTGATTTTTATGACGATAATTTTTGCGGGCTGTTCAAACGAATCGCCGCTTGAAGTCAAGACGGAAAAAGTTTTATCCTCAAGTGACGCCGTAACCGTGATTCATGACGGGAAAATTTCTCTCAGCAAGGAGATAAAAATTTTCTCGCCTGTTTCGGGCAATGTTACGGAAAAATATATCGAAGACGGCTCCGACGTGACGGAAGGACAAAAACTTTTCAAAATAAACGATCTCGAAACTCAATCGGATTTTTTGCAGGCGAAGAAGGAACTTGCACAATCGAAAACGGCTTTGGCAAAGGCACTTGTCGAAAATGATCCTGCGGCGTCCGAACTTCAAATTTCGGTTGAGGAAAAGCAGGCACTTGTTCAAAAGTTTGAAGACGAAGCGTCAAGCGGAATAATTTATACGCCGAAGGCGGGAAGACTCGGAGCGGTTGTCGTGCCCGAAGGAATGCCCGTTACGGAAAATGAAACTGTCCTTGCAACCGTTGGGAATATTAATCCCGCCGTTGTGAACGTTGAACTTTCCGAAGCGGAATCCGAAATTTTATCTGCGTCAACCGATTTGAAAATTTCTCTGAAGTTCAGCGACGGCGAAACTTATCCTTACGCAGGAACTTTTAAAGACGGCGCAATTTTTTTTGAAAATCCCGATGAACTTTTGATGCCCGGCTTTTCCGCGCAGATTGAAATCGGCAACTTGAAAATTTCAAACGGAGTGCTTGTCCCCGAAAGTGCAATTCGGAAAGACGGCGCGGGAGATTTTGTTTACATAAACAAAAATGACGAAGTCGCCATCAAAAAAATTCTGCTCGGCGACAAAATCGGAACATATTACATTGTAAAAGACGGCTTGACGGCAGAGGATTCGGTTATCGTTGACAGCTCGATAAATCTGCGCGAAGGTACGCCGCTGAAAAGCAAATAGGAATTAGGAACCGGGAACTAGGAACTAGAAATGGAGTGGTTAAAATGAAAATTTCCAATCGCATCAAGAAAAATTTTCGGAGAAAATTGGCGGCGGCACTCGTCGCGGGCATGATGACTTTTTCAATCGGGTTCGGTTCGGCGAACGCGGCGGAAGTTATGAATGTCACGCTTGACGAAACAATTCAACGGGCTTTTGAAAACAACCGCATAATCAAAGAATCAATCGCCGACCGTCAACAAGCTTTTTGGAGCTTGAGTGAGGCGCGGCGTCAAACGAATCCCACAGTAAGTTGGCAATTCAGCGGACAAAAATTCGGCGGCGATTATTATCGAAGTTACGCCTATCACCGTTCCTTCTCGAATACGGGCTCCGTCAACATGCCGATTTATCAAGGCGGCAGATTAAAGGAAGGGCGTAAATCGGCACGTTACGCTTTGAGTTCGGCGGATCTCGCGCTTGAAAATACAATGCAGACCGTTCGTTTGCAGTCGACGGTTTATTATTTCGACGTTTTGCAGTACAGAAATTTGATTGAAGTTTATGAAGAAGAAGTTGTGACTTTGCAGGAGCATTTGCGCAACGTCAACGCACAATTTCGCGTCGGTACCGTTGCAAAGGTTGACGTTTTGGAATCTCAAGTCGAACTTGCAAACGCCATGCAAAATCTGGTTAATATCCAAAACAACTACGACGTTGCCGTTGCGAATTTAAATAATTATATCGGTTTGCCCGCCGATACGATTATTCGTCCGCAAGATACTTTGACTTACAGGAGATATGACGCAAGTTTGGGCGATTGCACGGCTTATGCTCTTGAAAATCGTCCCGACGCCGCGATGGCTGATTACGCCGTTAAGCGTGCCGAGTCTGCAAAAAAATCTGCAAAAGCCGGCTGGCTCCCGCAAGTCAGCGCGTCGGTTTCAAAAGGATTGACGAACGAAGATTTGATTAACCACAAATTGAGCGATCAATGGACGGCGGGCATTTCGGCTTCATGGAATATTTTCGACGGCGGCATAACCAGAGCGCAAGTCAATCAAGCGGACGCGGCGATAACTCGTGCGCAGGAAGAGGCGGCTCAAGTTCGAGAACAAATTCAGTTGGAAGTTCAATCGGCTTTTTTGCAACTTCATGCGGCTGAAAAAAATATCGCCACAACTCAAGCTTCGGTAGCTCTCGGCGAAGAGAATTACAAAATTGCTCAAGTAAGATATGCGGCGGGCGTCGGAACAAACCTTGACGTTATGGACGCTTCGGAAAAATTGACGGAGGCGCGCTCGAATTATTTCACTGCGCTTTACAACTACAACACCGCCAAAGCAAATTTGGATAAAGCAATGGGCGTGCCCGTTGAAATTGATGTCGTTCGTTATGTTGAGTCGGAAGAGGAAGGCAACACTGCCGCGCAGTCGCGTGAAGATGCCGCGTTGACTTCAGAAGCGGCTGAAGTTCCGAAGACGGAAGAAGTTGCTCCCGTCGTCATGATTGATTTTGAAAATGATTCAATGTTGCCGTCGGAGGTCGTCGAGCGCGAGCAAGCCTTTGAGTAAAATTGTCCCCGCTTTTAAAAAGTGTGGACTACGCCGAAACGCTGTCGCAAGCTTCGATTGAGTTTTAAATTAATTTTTGTGTTTAGGATCTACTTTTTCTTTGCTTGTCCAAAGAAAAAGTAGCAAAAAGAAAAGACCCCTCGCAGGGGCGTAGACCGGCAATGAAACATCCTGTTTCAGTTGCCGGCGGGCGCACATCCCTGTGCGCCCGGGTTTCACCTGCCCGCAACTTTTCCCTAATTATTAATTCCTAATTCCTCATTACTAATTGACAAAGGGGGTGGTCGCCGTGTGGAAAATTTTTAAAATTCTCGGCGGCGCGTTGGCTGTTCTTGCGCTCGGCGGCGGACTCTTTGTAAATTCTCATCGAACAGAACTTATTGAAAAGGCATTGGCGACCGTCGAAGAGACCGCCTCCAAAACTCTGGGCGTTCCCGTAAAAATCGGCAACGTCGATCTCGACAAAATAAATATTTGGGAGCTCGACAAGAACAGCGATATTACAATTCATGACATTGAAATTTTCGATAAAAAATCCGAGCTCCTCGCCAAAATCGATACGGCGGAAGTCAATTTCAAATTGCTCGCTTTGCAAGATGATCCTGTTGCCGCGCTTGACGAAATTAAAATCAACGGCGCGTTGGTTAATCTCAAAAAGCGCGAAGAAAATTCTTGGAACTTCAACGACATCAAGCTTGAAAGTAAAGGCGAATCGACTTTTGACGCGAAAATTTTTTTGGAAAACGGAACTCTCAACGCCGATTTTGACGGCAAAAATATTTCTGTCGAAGAAATTTCCGCTTCCGCCGATTGCGCCGACATGAACGCCATTGCAACCGAAATTAAAGCAAAAACTCTCGGCGCGCAGATTAATGCTTCGGGAACTTTGGGCTCCGAACAACAAATTATTAATGCCGAAGTCGACAATATTTTTTTTGAAAAAATCCTCCCCTTCCTGCCCGAAGATAAAATCCCCGACGGCGTAGAAATTTTGGGCGGCAAGGCGGAAAATACAACGCTCCATCTCCTGCGTAAAGGAGATTCTTTAAGTTATCTCGGCTCGACGGAAGTCAAGGGCGCGTCCGTCAAAGTTGAGACTACCGACGTTAAAAATATTTTCGGCAATGTGACTTTCAACGAACGTGAAATTGTTTTGAACGGCTCGGCGACTGCCAACGGACAATTTGCTTCGGCAAGCGGGAAAATTCGCCTCGACACTGACGAAACTTTTTTTGACATCTACGCCGAATCGGATAACTTCACGCCCGCCGCAATTATCTCCGATATTGGAATTGACGGCGCGGCGGACGTTCGCGCTCATCTTGTCGGCACAGCAAAAAATCCTATTGTTGACGCCGATATTTATTCCGACCGACTCGCTTACGAAAATTATTCCGCGCAGAATATTTCAACCAAACTCCGTTACGTCGGCGAAATGATTTATCTCAACGACACCAACGCAAATATTTTCGGCGGCAACATTGCGGGCAATGCCGAGATCAAAACTGCCGATTTAACTTTCAATGCGCACGTCAAGGCGAACGGAATTGACGCGGCGACTTTGTGCGACTTCGCCGACCTTGATAAAATTGTTGACGGAAAAATTTCTGCGGACTTGGGAGTCAACGGCGGCGGCGATAAGCCCATGAAAATTTACGGCAATGCAAAATCGGCGGGGCTCGACCTCGCGGAATTGCAAATTGACGAAGCGAATGCTTCTTTTTATTTTACCGAAAATAATTTGACGCTCGATTATCTCAGCGTAAATCTCCCGAATCAAGGCACGCTCGGCATTGAAGGAAAAATTATCGACTTAAACAATCTCGACTTGGATTTTTACGGCGCGCATATTGATATGACAATCGCCCAAAAGTTCAGCGACCAACTCGACGTGAGCGGCTTGGCAGATTTCAAAGGAACAATTCACGGCGACAAAAGCAATCCCGATGTGACTTTGAAACTTTCAGCCGTCGACCTTTCCAAAAATGATGAACATTTTGCGGGAAGACTTTTCAAGCAACCGTATGACTCGATTAGACTTTCGGCTTCGGGCAGTCTCGACGGCATTAACATTGACGATTTTGCTTTGGAAAAAGACGGCGCGTTGAAGTGGACGGTTATTGAGGGCAGTGTCGGCTTGACGGGCGAAAAAAATATTAATCTCCAACTCGATACAACTGCCGTCCGCGCAGAAGATATTGCCGCGCTCGTTGCTCCCGACCAAGAAATTACGGGCAATGTTTCAAACACTGTCAAAATCACGGGCACAATCGACAATCCGCAAGTCGCCGGCAACATAAAATTTAATCGCGGCAGTTATCGCGGCGTTTTGCTCAGCGGTATGGAAGGCGATTATTTTTTGGAAGGAGAAATTCTCCACCTGCAAAATTTTGAGATCACTTCGCCGATGGTTGACATGATTTTGAACGGCACAATCAACAAAAATTCGCAGGTTATGGATTTTGTCGTTGAAGGCAAGGACATAAATTTGCAGAGATTCAAAAGCAAGCTCCCCGAAAAATATAATGCGGAAGGGCACGTGAAATTTGAAGGACTCATAAAGGGGACGCCCGACATTCCGATTTTTGACGGCGAACTTTCGGCTGAAGAAATTTTTTTGAACGGAGTTTCGCTTACAAATGTTTACGGGCACATTGAAACGAACGGAGCCAATGTTTATCTTACAGATCTTCATTTCAACGACGGCGACGGCAACTGTCAAATGCAACTCAGCACAAATCTTGATAACGAAATGATAAGCGGCGAAGTCGACCTTACCGACGGCGACATTTCAAATTTCTTTACCATTGCCGACATAAAAAATGAACTTTTCACGGGCAAGCTTAACAGCAAAATTTTAATCGGCGGCACTCTCAGCAAATTGCGCGGCTCTTTGGAAGGAGAAATTTTGCAGGGAACTTTGGCGGGCTACGACATTCACGACATAAAAGTTGCCGTCAATCTTTTAAACAACAGCATTTTTATAAATCAGTTTGAAGGCAAGCAGGGCGACAAAGGCACAATCAATCTGCGCGGCTCGGCGGATCTTTACGGCGCGTTGGACATGACTTTGACGGCAAAAGAAATTGCGCTTGGGATTTTCAGCAACGCGGCGGGCTTGGATTTTGAAACTGTCGGCACGTCGAATATTGATGCTAAACTCGGCGGCACAATCGACAATCCGAACGGCGAATTGAAATTGACTGCGACGGGCGGCATTAAGGGTTCAACTTTTGATCTTCTGCGCGGGAAATTTGTTTTGAAAGATTGGCGCGTAAATGTCGAAGAACTTATTGCGCAACGCGAACTTTCCGGCAAAACTTACGGCGCGAGTGCAAAAGGATTTGTTCCTTTGAAAGCTCTGCTTGCCAAGTCGAAAGAAAATTTGCCCGACAATGAACAGCTGAACTTGACGGTTTCACTCGACGGCGCGGATTTATCTCTTTTGCCCGTCATGAGTAAAATGATCTCTTTCGGCGTCGGCGAATTGGAAGGCTCGGTTAAAATCACGGGCACGGCGGCGCATCCGCAATTCAACGGACAAATTGCCATGAACGAAGGCTCGGTAAAAGTCAAGGGCATGAAAAGTTTGATCGAACACATAAACATTTCTACGCTTTTCAAAGGCGAACACTTCGACGTGGAAAATTTTTCGGGCAATATTGGTTCGGGAACTTTCGCGCTGACGGGCGGCTTCAATTTCCCCGGCTTGGAGTTCAGAGATTATAATTTCGATTTCGCGGCGAACAATCTGGACATCAACAGCGAAGTTTTCAAGGGAACTTTCAACGCGAATTTTAATTTCAGCGAGGCAACTTTCCGGCATTGGACTTTGCCGAAACTTTCTGGGCAAATTAATCTTGACAAATGCCGAATAAGTATGCCGTCCATTCCAGACTCCGACGATCCGCTTCCGAATATTCTTTTGGACGTTGAATTGAATCTCGGCGAAAAAGTTCATTTTTACAGCTCGCAACTTTACGACATGTATTTTACGGGCAACGCGCATTTCGGCGGCTCGACACTCCATCCCAAAACTTCGGGCTCGATTTACGTTAAGCGCGGCGGTACCTTGACTTATATTGAATCTGTGTTTAATATTCGGGAAGGCGAGGCGCATTTCAACCAGCTGGATTCTTTTATGCCGACGGTACATTTCTTTGCTGAAACAAAAATCGACAGGACAAAAGTTTTCTTGATGGTTGACGGCGTGCCGAATAATATGAGATTCAAATTAAGTTCAAGCCCCGAAATGACCGAGACGGAAATTTTAAGACTCTTGACTTTGCGCGAGGCTTACTACACCGGCGACGGGAATTTGACGACGGCGGACGCTTTGACAATCGGCTTGCGAATGGCTTTGCTCGGCGACATCGAAGACGCTTTGAAAAAAACTCTCGGCATTGATCAATTTTCTGTTTCGCGAGGATCGGGCTCCATGTTTGAACGACATACGCCCGGCGAACGCGCCATAAAAGACAAGGAAGACTACAACATTAAAATCGGAAAATACATCAACGAAAAACTTATGTTCAAATACACTCGCGGCTTCGGCAGTCACCAAGTCAATCGTTACGGCTTGCAATACGACTTCAATGACAATCTCGGTTTTACGATTGAGCGCGAGGGCAAAGATTATATCTTCAGCATTGAAGCACGATACAAATTTTAATTAGGAATTATGAATTAGGAATTAGGAATGGAGAACGCTTTTTAATTATTAATTCTTAATTCCTCATTCCTAATTGCAAAAAGGGAGGATTTATTTTTGAAAGCCAAAAAATTTTTGCGAAGAAGGCGAAAGGCATTAATGGCGGCGGCTTTGACTTTGCCTTTTATATTCGGCTTTGCATCGGGCGAGGCGGCTCCCATGGTTGATCAACCTTTTGAAAACTCTGTCGAAGAACCTTCGGAAGAGATTATCGAGATTGAACCGACTGTTGAAACTCCAAAAGCTGAACCGAAGGTTGAAACTCAAAAGGTTGAACAGACAACCGAAACTCCAAAAGCTGAACCGACGACTGAAACTCAAAAAGTTGAACCGACCGTTGAAACTCAAAAGGTTGAACAGACAACCGAAACTCCGAAAGTTGAGCCAACCGTTGAAACTCAAAAGGTTGAACAGACAACCGAAACTCAAAAAGTTGAACCAACTGCTGAAACTCCGAAAAATGAAACTCCGCCCGCCGAAACATCTTCGCCGTTGCCGGAACCTTATCTTTCGCGAGTCGACGAGCAGATTTTTGACTACTTCAAACAATTTGAGGGCAAAACGATTGTCGACATTGAATTTGAAGGCGCGAGCCAAGATACTCTTCCGACAGTCAAGGCGGCAGTGATTGAACACATAGGAGATACTTTCAATGCGACGGCGGCTCTTCGTGACAGAAATGCTTTGATGAATACGGGCTATTTCTACGAGGCTTATCAAACTTTCGAGGTTATTCCCGAAGGCGTCGTTATAACTTTTCATGTTCTGGAAAATCCTGTCCTGCAAAAAGTAGTTTTCAGCGGCAACACGATTTATGATGACGATGAACTTCAAGACATGTTGACTGTCAGACGCGGCTACATTTTGAACAGCAATTTGCTCCACGACAGCATTTCCAAAATTCAAGAGGATTATCATGACGAAGGCTTCATCCTCATGAAAATAACCGACATGAACATTGACAAGGAAGGAATTTTGACATTAAAAATTAACGAAGGAATTTTGGAAGGTTACGCTGTCAAAGGCAACAAAAAGACTAAGGACAAAGTTATTTTGCGCGAAATGCGGCAGGAAGTCGGTACGCCGTTTAATGCGAAATTGGCTCGGCGTTCAATGCAGAGAGTTTACAACTTGGGCTTTTTTGAAGATGTCAATATCAAAATGAATCCCGGCGTTGAGCCGAATGCGATTGTTATGGAGATTGATGTCAAAGAAAAACGCACGGGCACTTTCGGTATCGGCGCGGGCTATTCCACTGCCGACGGAATTATAGGCATGGTAAGTGTCAGTGACACGAACTTTCACGGCAGAGGCGATTTGATAGCAATCATGTATGAAAAAAGCGGCGACGAGACAGACGCGCACGGTTACACTTTTACTTATCGACACCCTTGGCTTGATCACAGAGAAACTGCTGTCCGTTTTCAAGTTTATAACAGAACTTATGCTTATAACGATTATGATACTCGCGGACATTTCAAGGAAGAATATATGCGCAAGTACAGCGGCGGCGAATTTACCTTCAGCCGTCCGGTAAGTGAGTACTCAACGAATTTTATAACTCTTCGTCACCGCAAAGATCATTACGTCCGACACGTCTCAAGCGGAAATGTGGGCAATCGCAGTACTTCGGATTATTCAAAATGGCGACATGATAATTTCGGCGTAACGCGCAGTGTTATTCTCGAACACGTCACGGATACCCGCGATAACATTTACAGCCCGTCTGAAGGAAACAAAGTTGATCTCACGTTGGAGGTTGGCGGACTTCTCGGCGGCGACTTCGATTTTCAAAAGGCGTCGATTGAACATCAACTTTATCTGAAAGCGGGCGATCATTCGCAGGTTTGGGCATTGCGCGGCATGTACGGTTACGGGCACGGCGACATGACGGAGTTTAACCAATTCCGACTCGGCGGACAGGGAAGCCTGCGCGGCTATCGTGACGACCAATTTCGCGGCGACAGAATGATTTTGGGCACTTTGGAATATCGTTTTCCGCTTGCAAAAAAAATTCAAGGCGCGCTTTTCACAGATTGGGGCGGCGCATGGGATACGGGCTTGAGACCAAAAGACGTTAAAGGCAGTGTCGGCTTTGGCATTGCGCTTAATACTCCTTTCGGACCTTTGCGCTTGGATTACGGGCGCGGCTCGCAAGGCGGCAGATTCCATTTTGCGGTTGGAACTTCTTTCTGATAAGGGACAACGGGCAAAGGAAAAGGGAAAAGAGTTTTAAAACTTCTCCCTTCTCCCATCTCCCTTGTCCCTTTTTGTTTTATGTATTCATTGATATAATATTTGACAGTTTATCTTACGTTAAATATAATTTATGCGTCGAAAACTTTTTTCATTTGAAATTTGCAGGAGGGATTTTTTTTCATGGATTTATCGCAACTCTTAACCGATGTAAACGATTTTGTATGGGGTCCGATAATGCTGGCGTTTTTGGTCGGCACGGGCATTTTTTTAACAGTTCGATTGAAATTTTTGCCGTGGATCAATCTCTGGTACGCGATAAAAATGATCATGTTGCACAAGACGGAGAATAAAGGCGACTTGTCGCCGTTTCAATCGCTCATGACGGCTTTGTCCGCGACGGTCGGCACAGGTAATATCGTCGGCGTAGCAACGGCAATGGTGCTCGGCGGCCCCGGCGCGATTATCTGGATGTGGATAAGTGCGGCGTTCGGGCTCTCGACAAAATACGCCGAATCGGTTCTTGCCGTCAAATATCGCGAAACAAATTCCGTCGGAGAAATGGCGGGCGGTCCCATGTACGCCATGAAAAACGGTATCGGCGGCGCGTTCGGAAAATTTATGGCGGCGGCTTTTGCATTCTTCGCAGTTTGCTCCTCGTTCGGTATCGGAAATATGACGCAGGCGAATTCTATCAGCTCGGCGTTCAGTTCTCTCGGCGTATCAACCGAAGTCACGGGCATTATTCTTGTTGTTTGTTCGCTGGCGGTTTTGATTCGCGGCGTTCATTCAATCGGAAAAGTTTCAAGTTTTATCGTTCCGAGTATGGCATTTTTCTACATTTTGTTCACCGTGATAATCATTGTTAAAAATTTTGAAAATGTTCCCGGCGGGCTCGCGATTATGTTCCAAATGGCTTTCTCGACGGAAGCGGTTGCGGGCGGCGTCGGCGGCTCGATTGTCGCAAGCATGTTGACTGCAATGCGTTGGGGCGTGGCTCGCGGCGTTTTCTCCAACGAAGCGGGCTTGGGCTCGGCTCCCATTGCGGCGGCGGCGGCAAGAACAGATCACGCCTCGCGTCAAGGTTACGTCAACATGACGGGAACTTTTTTCGACACAATGATTATCTGTTTCTTGACGGGTTTGGTTATCGCAAGTTCGGGCGTGCTCGGCACGATTGATCCCGAAACGGGAAAAATAATTTCCGGCGCGCCGCTGACGATTTTGGCTTTCAGCACGGTTTACGGCGAAGGCGCAAAATATATCGTTTCCGTTGCCCTCGCTTTGTTCGCCTACTCGACGATTCTCGGCTGGGAATATTACGGCGAAAAATCTTTGGAGTATCTCGTCAAAGCTCGCCCCGTGATTATCGGTTACAGAATTATTTTCAGTCTGATAACTTTTATCGGCGCGACGCAGACGCTTGACGTTGTTTGGAATTTTTCCGACACAATGAACGGCTTGATGGCGATTCCGAATTTGATTTGCCTTGTGATTCTCAACAAAGACATTGCCAACGAGTGCTTCGATTATCAAAAGAATTTCATAGCCAAAGGAAAATAAATTCATTTAAATTTTTCCGCAGTCTGCGCGGCTGTGGAAATTTTTTTTTGTCTGCAGTAAAATGTTCAAAAACTTTTGGAAAGGCGGTTAAAAATTTTGGCAAAGTACAAAGCAAAAAAATCTTCCGCGATAAAAATTTCTGCATGTTACATGGTCAAAAATGCCGAAAAAGATTTGCCGCGCTCGCTGGAGAGTGTGGCAAAATATGTTGACGAAATAATTGTTGTGGATACCGGCTCGACGGACGGCACGATTGAAGTCGCAAAAAAATTCGGCGCGAAAATTTTTCATGAACAATGGCAAGACGATTTTTCTGCGCCGCGCAACATTGCAATTCGTGAGGCAAAAGGCGATTGGATCGTTTTTCTCGACGCCGATGAATTTTTTGTAAATGACTCCGCAAAAAATCTCCGCGCCGTCATTAAGCTTGCGCAAAAGGCGAAGGCAAAAGGTATCTCCGTAAATCTTTTGAACGTCGATGCCGAAAACAACAACGCGATTATCAACGGCAGCAACGTGCTCCGAATTTTTGAAAACGCGCAGGGGATTCATTACGTCGGAAAAATTCATGAGGAAGTTTTTCTCGGCGACAAAGTTTTGGCTCGCGCAACGGCTCCCGCAAATCTTTTGACGCTTTATCACACGGGCTATTCAAAAACAATTATTCGTTCCAAGCTCGAACGAAATTTGAAACTTTTGCTTGAAGAACTTGAAACTTCCGACAAGCCCGAAAGAACTTACGCTTACCTTGTCGATTGTTATTACGGCTTGGGCGATTGGGAAAATGCCGAGAAATTTGCCCGCCTTGAACTTGACGCAAGAAAAAATCCTTCCAACCGTCCGATCCGAATTTTGATTGAGATTTTGGAAAAAAATCCTGCGCGGTTTGAAGAGTGCTTTGAAATTTCCAAGCTGGCAGTCGCTCGTTATCCCAAAGTCCCCGAATTTTCCGCGAAGTTGGCGGATTGTTTTGCTCAACGCGGCGAATTTCATAAAGCCGCCGCCGAAATGCAACGCGCCCTTGACAAATTTAAAAATTACGGCGAACAATTTGAATCAACCAATTTCGACGCCGCCAAAGTGAAACTCGCGCAAGAGCTGATTGAAAAATGGAGCTTGCGAATTTCTCTTTGCTACATTGTCAAGAACGGCGAAAAAGATTTGGAAATTTCTCTGGCAAGCGTCGCGCCTTACGTTGATGAAATAATTGTTGTCGATACCGGCTCAACTGATTCAACCGTTGATGTCGCAAAAAAATTCGGCGCGAAAATTTTTCACGAAACTTGGCAAGATGATTTTTCAACGCCGCGCAATGTTGCTCTTCGTGCGGCAACGGGCGATTGGATCGTTTTCCTTGACGCCGACGAATTTTTTGTAAATGATACCGCAAAAAATCTGCGCAAGGCGATTAAACTCGCCAAGAAAAATAATTTTCAAGGGCTTTCAATCAAAATGTTGAACGTCGACGCCGACAACGGCAATAAAATTATCGAGGCGAGTCATGCTCTGAGGATTTTTGAAAACGCGCCGGGACTTCGTTACGTCGGAAAAATTCACGAGACGCCTTTTATCGGCGAAGAAATTTTAACCAACATAACGATGATTCAAGACGATTTGTTGACGCTTTATCACACGGGCTATTCAACTTCCGTTGTCAAAGAAAAGTTTGAACGCAATTTGAAACTTTTGCTTGAGGAGCTTGAAACTTCCGACAAGCCCGAACGAACTTATTCTTACCTTGTCGATTGTTATTACGGCTTGGGCGATTGGGAAAATGCTGAGAAATTTGCGCGTCTGCACGTCGAAAAAATTAAAAGTCTGAGCACGCGCCCGCTGAAAATTCTTTTGGACATTCTTTCAAAGGAGCCTGCGCGGGAAAAAGATTATTTTGACGCTTTGCAACTTGCGATTAAAAATTATCCGAAGCATCCCGAATTCTCCGCGCAACTCGCAAAATTTTTCGCGCAAAAAGGCGATTATCGTCCCGCGATTGCAGAAATGAAAAATGCGCTTGAAAAATTTAAAAAGCGCGACGGAACTTTTATCGATTCCGATTTCGACAAGCGCGATGAAGAATCTGCGCGGAAATTGATTGAAACTTGGAGTCAAACCATTTCGGCGTGTTACATCGTCAAGAACGGCGAAAAAGATTTGGCGCGTTCGCTGGAAAGTTTGGCTGAATACGTTGACGAAATAATTGTTGTGGATACCGGCTCGACGGACGGCACCGTTGAAGTCGCAAAAAAATTCGGCGCGAAAATTTTTCACGAAACTTGGCAAAACGATTTCTCCGCGCCCCGCAATGTTGCGCTTAATGCCGCCAAAAGTTCTTGGATTGTTTTCCTTGACGCCGATGAATTTTTTATTAATGCAACCGCCCGAAATTTGCGCAACGCCATTAAACTCGCGCAGGAAAAAAATATCAAGGGCGTTTTCGTCAATCTTGTCAACGTCGACATTGACAACGACAATAAAAAAATCGGGACAAGCTACGTCCTTCGCCTTTATGAAAATGTTGAAGGCGTTCACTACGTCGGAAAAATTCATGAACAGGTTTTTATCGGCGAAGAACTTTTGACGAGCTTAATGACTGTTCCCGATTATTTGCTGACGATTTGGCACACGGGCTATTCAAAATCGATTCACAGGGCGAAGATGGAACGAAATTTAAAAGCGTTGCTTGAGGAACTCGCCGTCACGAAAACGCCCAAAAGAATTTACGGCTACCTTGCCGAGACTTACAACGCATTGGACGACAAGATTAACGCCGAGAAATTTGCGCGCCTTGATGTTGATTCCGGCGAAACTCTTTCCACAAATTCAATCCGCGTTCTGTTGGAAATTTTGTCGAAGAATCCCGCGCAGGCAGAAGATTATTTAAAATATCTGCGGCTTGCCGTCAAGCGTTATCCAACCGTCCCCGAATTTTCCGCAAAGCTCGCCGAAGCTCTCGCCGATAAGGGAGAATATCAAGCGGCGATTGACGAAATGAATCGGGCAATAAACAAAATCAAAGATCGCGGCAACGAGTTTGAGGCGTCAACCTTCGGCGTGGAAGCTTTTAAATATTCTCAAAACCTTTTGTCGGAGTGGCAGAAAAAAATTTGCGAACAGCTGAAAAATCTCCCGCCCGAAGAAAAACGCCGTGAAGTCGAAAAGTTGATAAAGGAATTGAAAAGTTGCATTACGGACATCTTTCATAACAAAGAAAAAATTTTGCAGACGGCGGGAAAAATCTTCGCAATGGAACCGGATGATCCTTCGCCTGCCGAGAAAGTAGCAAGCATCTACATTGATTTTAAAATGCCGGAAGAAGCTGAAAAGGCTTTGGATTATCTTGAAAAAAAATTCCCGCCATCTCAATACAGGTTACTTTTGCGGGCACGATTTTATTTTCTTAAAAAGAACATACTCGAAACGATAGAAACCGGCGAGCGGGCTCTTACTTTCAAAAACGAAAATTTCATTCACAAAATGCTTGCGTATAATCTTTTGGGACAAGCTTATCGCTTTATCGGCAATGCCAAAAAATCTTGCACGTATTACAGAGCCACTGCTTCGATTGATCTGAACTTGTTGGAAAATTCTCCCGAAAATGCCGACATGCTTAATCAGGCAAAAAAAATTCAGCGCACGGAGTACAGCAATTTAATTTTCAATCTGCACAATCTCAATTTAAGTCGGGAAGAACTTTTCAAGTGGATTTGCGATTTCAATAAATTTTTTGCGCACCTTCCGAGATACAAGCACAACATAAAAAAACACGCTCGACATAAAAAAATCCGCGTCGGCTACATTTCGCCCGACATCAGATTTCACGTCGTCGCGTTTTTCTGTATGCATTTTTTTAAGAGCTATGACAAGACGCGCTTTGAAGTTTTCATTTACGCCAACAACAAGCCCGATAATGTGACGGAAGAATTCAGTCAGGAAGTCGATTTTTATCGAAACATTTCCGGTAAGCCCGCCAAAGAGGTCGCCGCGCAGATTGTCAAGGATGAAATTGATATTCTGGTTGATTTGGCGGGGCACTCGGCAGATAATTGCCTTGAGGTTATGGCGTACAAACCCGCGCCGATTCAAATTTCCGGTATCGGTTGGTTCAATTCGACGGGGCTTGATACGATTGATTATTTTTTGGCGGACAAATACACAGACCCCGAAGGTTTGAACGAAAAATTTTTCACGGAAAAAATTCTGCGCCTGCAACACAGTCATTTCTGTTACGTGTGGCACGATTTGCCGCACTTGACGACGCCCGCGCCTTGTTTTAAAAAAGGTTACGTGACTTTTGCGAGTTTCAATCACTTTGCAAAGGTTACGGACGAAATGTTGAATCTCTGGGGAGAAATTTTAAAAGCCGTGCCGAAGTCGCGACTTTATCTTAAGGGATTTGCCTTCAAAGAAAATTGCGGGCTCGAACTTGCCAAAGAGCGCATGAAGGCGGCGGGCGTTGATCTTGAGCGCGTTGATTTTGATGACTTCAATCCCGTTTATCTTCAATGTTATGAAAATGTCGACATTGCGCTTGATACATTTCCTTATCCCGGCGGCGGCACAACTTGCGACGCGCTGTATATGGGCGTGCCCGTGATAACTTTGGTCGGCGTGCGGCACAATTCGCGCTTCGGCTATTCGTTGCTTATGAATATGGGCTTGGAAGAACTTTGCGCGTTCAATGCGAAGGAATATATTCAAAAGGCAGTCGAGCTTGCCAATGACAAAGAACGGTTGCGCGAATATCATTTGACGCTTCGGCGGCGCATGGAAGAATCGCCCGTCATGAACGATACAATTTACATGGGCGAATTGGAGGCGGCTTACGAAAAAATTTTCACTGCTTGGATAAACAAAAATCCTTTGCCCGATTTTCCGCAGGAGCCCGAAGTCATAACGGAAGAGCTTGCCGAAAAATATTTTGCGCGGGCAAAGGAATACATTTCTTTGGAGAGCACGGACGGCGGGAGCAATTACAAAAGCCGTTTCGACTTCAAACGCACGCTTTATTACGGCGAACTTGCCGCGCAGTGTTCGTCGAAAATCGGCGCGAATCTTCTTTTGATGATAGCGGACAGAAAATATTTGACGGACGACAATCTCGGCGCGTATGAAATTATGAAAAAGGCGATTGAGCGACTTTATCCGCCCTATGACGAGGCGAAAAATTTTTCCAACAACGTTATCGCGGAATATTTTTGCAAGATGGCTAAGTACTCTCAAGACAACGGACATCATTTGGAGGCGATAGAAAATTACGAGCGGGCATTTGATTTTTGCGAAAAGTCGCAACGCAAGCTTGAATATTACGATGCAATCTTGTTGACGTTGCATTTCTTGAACATTTCGAGCGAAGAACTTTCCGCGCCGCACTTTGATTATCAAAGCTTCTTTGAAGACGTCAAGCCGTTTGAAACTTATCACGAGCCGCACGAGAGAATAAGAGTCGGTTACATTTCGGGTGACTTCAGGCAACACGCGGCGTTTTCGGTTATTTTCGGCTTTATTTCCTGCCACGACAAAAGCCGTTTTGAAATTTTTTGCTACAGCCGAAACAAAACGGACGACGTTTACACGGAAATTTTCAAAAAAGTTGTCGAGCATTTTGTGAGCGTCAAAGGTTTGAGTGACGAAGAAATTGCGCAAAAAATTCATGACGACGAAATTGACATTGCGTTTGATTTGGCGGGGCACACGGGCTATAACGGCTTGCCGGCGTTGGCATATCGTCCCGCGCCCGTGCAAATTTGCGGTGTCGGTTACATGTCGACAACGGGCTTGAAGGCGATTGATTATTTCATAACCGATGAATTTTTGGATCCGCCGAATCAAAATCGCGAACAATATTTCAGCGAAAAATTTTTGTACATGCCCTGCCAATTTTGTTATGCGCGTCCCGAAAATATTTCTGCGTCGGAGGGAGCGGCTTGCGTCAAAAACGGTTATGTGACTTTCGGAACGATTTGTCGCTACTCGAAAATTTCCGATGATATGCTTGCGGTTTGGAAGGAAATTCTTGACCGCGTCCCCGACTCGAAATTGATAATGCGGGCGCAGGAATTTATCAGCAACAGAACTTGCGATGAACTTTATAATCGCATGAAAAATTTGGGTTGCGACGTTGACAGAGTTAATTTCATCCCTGCCGTTTCCGAAGCCGAATATTTCAAGGCGATAAGTGAGATTGATATTATTTTGGACGCTTTCCCTTACGTTGGCGGCGTCACGACTCTTGACGCGCTGTATATGGGCGTGCCCGTCATAAATCTTTTTGGCGAACGACATTCTACCCGTTTTGGAAAAAGCATTTTGGAGAGCGTCGGCTTCGGAGAACTTTCTGTCGCAACCGTCAATGAATATATTGCTTGCGCCGTCGGCTTGGCGAGCGATTTTGAAACGCTTGATTTGCTCCATAAAAATTTGCGCAACCTTTTCCTGAACTCGGACGCTTTGAATCCCGTTAAATATTGTCGCTTGCTTGAGAAAAAGTTTGAAGATATTTTGAATCGCGCTTAAAATTTTCAGACACAAAAAAACTCCTCGCCTTGTTGACGGGGAGTTAATTTTTTTTTCAGCTCATTGTCAAAGCCATAATCGCTTGATTTGCTCCATAAAAATTTGCGCAACCTTTTCCTG
>FLNX01001889.1_pt1 | contig 29377 bp, 27 predicted proteins | sample 1140341 | NCBI WGS metagenome assembly FLNX01 (sample SAMEA3878208, study PRJEB12797) | bioreactor metagenome | biome: Moose rumen | place: Sweden | collected 2011-10 | reverse complement strand
AATTAGAAGAGAAAGCGGCATGTTTGCCGCATGGGGCATTTGGAAAATACCGATTTGAGATACGCGGCTTGTCATTGAAAGATATGTAAAATATATGCTAACCGCTATTACCTGTACAGATAAATGAGATATTGATTAAATTGAGAGAAGGAGGAAAATGGGGACTCTAATATCGCATAAAATTATAGAAAAGTGTAAAAAATATTTGCATAATTCGATGGAAAAGTGTAATTTTGCAGCCTAAAAAATGATGGAAAAGTGTATATATTATGGGGGCTTCTAAAAATTAAGGGTTAATCTGTAAATTAATTTGTTAATTTTCAGTTATGTATGTGCGTATGTCAATATTCGGGCATTTTGCTTGTCGGACATAAAAGGGTGGTCATTGGGAAATATGAAAGTGAGTGTTATCATACCGGTTTATAATGTGGTATCGTATATTGAGCGGTGCTTGGATAGTTTGTGGGCACAGACAATCGACGAACTCGAAATCATCCTTATTGATGACCATGGACAGGACGATAGCATCGCTATAGCGCGTAAGTGGGCAGAGGAGATCTTGTTACAAGGACAGTCGGGGAAGCGGTCGGTTGTGTTTACGGAAACGCCTTGCAATAGCGGTCCCGGGGAGGCTCGCAATGTGGGACTGCAAATCGCAACCGGCGAATATGTCGCTTTCCTCGATGCCGATGATTGGGTAGAGCCTACTATGTATTCCACCTTGTATGCCGCAGCTAAAGCCGAGCAGGCAGAGATAAGCAGTTCAGCCGCTATCTTGGATTATCCTGACGGCTCGCACCGCGAGATGCATAATCCGCATGTGGGGAATGGAGACGTGACGAGGAACATGAGAAGCGAGTTGTTAAAGCACTTTGTCTCTAATTTCACAACTTGTATCTTTAAGCGTGAGTGGTTGATTACCCATGCTATACATTTTCCGGTAGGACGTAGTGGCGAGGATAGTTGCTTTATGGGCATGTGCTATCTCATGGTAGAGCGCATTGCACAAAGTGAAGACTTGTTCTACCATTATGTTATCCACGAAGATAGTATCAGCCACGGCAGACATGTGTGGAGGGGACGGGAGAAAAGACAAGCGTTTGGGGTATTGATTGACTTCGCTCGGGAGATGGGACTGCTCAAACAATATCGTAAAGAGTTATATCTCATTTATATCAAGAAGGCATTACTAACTCCCATAAAGGAGTACCTAAATTAGCGTTGTTGGCAGTATGAAGGACAAGCGAATCAAGATATTTTGCCGCTCATTCGACCTTAAGCTTTATCGTTTGAGTAAAGGGCTATACGAGTCTTGGGGTTTCCCTTGTGTAAGGCTCACCGACCAAACGGCAGACGGCTATTTCTATACCATGATGCGCGATACGGAATGCGATATAGCCGTCAATATTGACGAGGACTGTTTTATCACCAATAAAGAAGCTGTACTTGCTTTAGTAGATTATGTCGTAGAGAACAATATCGCCAATGCCGGCTGCCCCGATGGCGGCGAATGGACTCCGCGTTCAGCTAATCCGATTGTGACCAACCCATTTTTCAATGTGCTGAACCTTCATTTGCTGCGTGAGCATTGTACCAAAGAGCAAGTGAAGGCATTTGATTATAAGGCGCATTTGGAGGAACTGAAGGCTCGATACCCGCAGGAGCATATCTATGAGGGTCGCACTTCTCATTTCGATTGGACAACGACTGAGCCGTATTACCCGTTCTTCTTTACGCAGGCATACTACACAAAGACTTTGTATCTGCATAGCAAACGGCATCATGATGGTTGGACTACCATCCTTTTCAACCAAGCGGGTGAGGAGATGTGCCGCCATACTTGGCTCGCACGCTTCTATAGCGTACCGACTTTCATCGTGCGGCATTGGCAACCCACGGCAGGAGCACAGCAGAAACGCATAGATGCCGTGATAGACGAGGCTTATACTGCCCAAGGATTACCCCGCCCACATTTCGGGTGGAAAGATCAATGCGCATTTGTAGGGAACAAGATTATCCGTTGGGCAATCAAAGTCCCTCAACGCATAGTAGGATGGCCAAGAAAAATAAAGAAGAAACTCAGAAAGAGGAAGTAGTCATTTTCCCTCAACTTATTTATTGGCAATTCCCTGTATTTGACAGGGAATTGCGGTACGTGCTCTAAGTGGATTTGGGTAATATCTCAGGAGACAATACGGTTAGTCATTCTTTTTAAGGCGGTAGATTCGGTATCCTCCGTAACTGAGTAATGTCAGCAGGAAGATAATTAAGCAGCAGAGGGAGAGGATATTACCTTTGCGAACAGCATCGGGACTAAAGGTCATGGTAACGACATGGTCTCCGGCAGGGATACAGATGGCTCGGAGCATGTAGTTGACTCGGCAGATGGCGGCGGGTTGTCCGTCGATAGAGGCTTTCCACCCATGAGGGTAGTAAATCTCGGAGAAGACCGCGAGGCGGTCTGCTGATGTATGTGTCTCATACTGAAGGGTTTTGGGGGAGTATGAGGTTAGCACGATGTCTGCTTGGGAGTTTGTTTCGGTCTCGTTGAGCATCCGTTGAGCGACCGCTGGAGATAGGTAGCGATTAGGGGTGTATGTAGTATCAAGGACAGCGACATGACGGAGGTCAAGCGTGCGCAGGGCCTCAGACTCTGCGTTGGCGTTATTGACAAGGACGAGCGAGTCTATGAACCACGCGTTCCCCATAGCAGAGGGGTTATAGACCGGCATGGCGCCATTGTCGCGTGTGGGGACGATGGCGTACTTGGTGTTGAGCATGTTGAGGACGGGTGCTTGATCTGCCATCAACATGTCGCCACGCAAACCCAACGTGCGCATTTCGGGAGCGATGTGCTCGTCGATAAGGTCTTGATAACGACGGAGTTTGGCAGCGGAGTAGCCGCCTATGGACTTGAAGTAGTATGAGGTTCGTGCATCGTTGAAGGTATTGGTAGATAAATTGACAACGCGATAATAAGATGGGTCAGCCTCTTGGAGTTGTGTCTCATATGGAGCAGCATTGAAATTATCATAAACTTGCTTGTGTGTTCTGAAATGGCTGTCGTTGCAGAAGCGTTTGTCCACGGGCCACATGTCCGCGATAATCAGTGTCATAAGTGCTACGGCGAGGTACTCGGTTTTGAAGCGTTTGACGGAATAGGCATAGATGAGTGCACAGGCGAGTGCAATGAAGATGAAGGAGCGCCATGCGTCGGCTTTCGCCATAGTTTCGCGTTGAGAAACAATCATTTGGTAGATGTCGTTACCGACTTGTCCCTTCCATTGGGCGTCATAAGACGAGGTGAACGAGCCGAGCCCGAAGAGGGCAACGAGTAGGCAGAGTCCTGCCGTTATGCCACCGGCGATAGCAAGCGGCTTGAGGTAGTTGCGGTCGCGGTTATTGATGATCTCCTGCACGGCAAGAATACCCAAGAGAGGCATGGTTATTTCTGCGACAATGAGGATAGACTCTACAGCACGGAACTTATTGTACATCGGGAAGTACTTGAAGAAGAACTCCGTGAGCCACATGAAGTTATGTCCCCAACTGAGTAGGATAGAGAAGAGTGTGGCGACGAGCAGCGCCCATTTATAGGGTCCGGGGACAATGATAAGTCCCAACAGGAAGAGGAAACAGATGATAGCCCCCATGTAGACCGGCCCCATAGTGAAAGCTTTTTCACCCCAATAGGTGGGTGCGGAAGAGCAGAACTGCTTGGCTTGTCGTTTGGGTACGCGCGCTTTGACGAGGTCGTCATAGAGTTGTGACTTTTCGCCCAAGTCATAGCCCGATGCGCCTCCCATGTAGTTCGGGATGAGGAAGGTCATCGTTTCATTGATACCATAACTCCATGCTGTAGCGTAGTCGAGGTCAAGGCCCTTGGTTTTGTTGGTTTCGTCCTTCTCTTTAGCAAGATCCGAGTGTCCGCCACGCATGGTTTCTGCGGCATATTCTTGATTAGCAAAGATATTGGCGGAGCCCATGCCCATGCCTACTGCGAAGGAGGCAAAGAAGATAAGGGTTGCGATACCGAAATGCTTCCACTCCTTGTCGCGGATAGCAATAGCCAGTTCGGCGAAAAAGAGTATGCCGATGAGCATACAGATATAGTAACTCATCTGAGGATGAAGGAAGAAGCCGATATAAGTGAAGAACATAATGAGCAACGCGCCCCAACCGTATTGTTTTCTATAGGTCAGTAGGAAACCAACCATGACGAGCGTCATCCACGTGATGGAATAGCATTTACCATGGTGTGATGCAGCGATAATCACAAAGAAGTAGCTGCTCATGGCGATGGCAAAAGCCCCCGCCATGGCGAGCCATTTATTGACTTTGAAGGCGCGAAGTAGCAGGAAGAAAGCCGCGAGGTAGAAGAGAAAAATGAAGATGGCATTCCTGTTTCCCCACGCGAAGAACCACTTGAAGGGTTTCATGATTTTGTCCACGAGATAACCACCATTACCCCCTATTTGGTAGTTAGGCATGCCACCGAACATAGAGTTGGTCCAGTAGGTGTAATCCCCGGTTGCTTCGTGATATGCGACGCTTTCTTGCACTGCGGCACGACCATTGATACCATCTGTAGTGGCAATGATTTTGCCCTGTAGGGCAGGCCAGAAATAGATAACAGAGGCTATGATAAAGACTGCCAAAATAATTAGGTCGGGTAAAAACTTTTTCCAATCAAAGTGTTTCATATCAGTTGTTATTTAGTCCATTAAATATGTATGCCGCGTTGGTCTGCCATCACCTCCATGACGACCTCACCGGTCATGGTTTTGAGTTCGTCAAGGAACTCTTTTGCCTCAAATTCGCCGCGCTCTATTTGTCGGAGTTTATTCTCCCAAAGTCCTGTCAGTTCTGCCGATTTGAGCAATGGCGAGACGATGATGTGGACGAGTTGGACACCCACTTCGGTAGGGCGAATGGACTTGCGCTCCTTAACAATATATTTGCGTTGATAGAGTTTCTCAATGATGGCAGCGCGTGTGGATGGGCGTCCGATGCCGTTTTCCTTCATGGCGTCGCGCAGCTCCTCATTATCCACCGTTTTGCCAGCTGTTTCCATGGCTCGGAGGAGTGTCGCTTCGGTGTAAGGCTTGGGCGGTTGGGTTGTTCGTTCCACGAGTTTGGGGGTATGTGGTCCGCTCTCTCCTTTGACGAAAGCGGGTAGGGTAGGGGTTTCTTGTGTTTCTTCGTCCTCGGCTGTTTCCTTATCGAAGACACTGCGCCATCCCGATGAGAGAACCTCTCGACCGGTGACCTTGAAGGGCACTTGGTCAACCTCGGCAAGAACGGTTGTGTTAGCGACCTGACACTCGGGATAGAAGGCTGCGATGAAGCGTAATGCAATGAGATTAAAGACCTTACGCTCCTGTTCGGTGATGTTGTCGGGGCGTTGCCCTGTCGGGATAATAGCATGGTGGTCAGTCACCTTCTTGTTATCAAAGACTTTCTTTGATTTTGGTAAGGAGGTGGAACCTTTGCCGCCGTCAGCCTTGAGAGACAGGAGTGGTGCCACTTGTGGGAAGTAGTCCTTGATGCCCCTGAGGGTTGCGGGCACTTTAGGGTAAATATCTTCGCTGAGATAGGTTGTGTCGACACGCGGGTAGGTTGTGACACGCTTCTCGTAGAGGGATTGCACGAGTTTGAGGGTCTCGTCGGCAGAGAAGGAGTACTTCTTATTGCACTCGACCTGCAGGCTGGTGAGGTCGAAGAGTCGTGGGGCAAACTCGTTGGCTTTCTTTTTCTCAACAGAAGTGATAGTGAGTGGCTTATCTTGCAGGGAAACAACGAGGGTTTCCAACTCCTCCTTATTGGTATTATGCTCCTCGTCATCCTCATCCTTGACCATGGAGAAAAGTGTGTCTCGGTAGGTTGTTTTGACCTCGTAGTAGGTGGTCGGGACGAAGTGGTCAATCTCCTCTTGGCGCTTGACAATCAGTGCCAAAGTGGGTGTTTGTACGCGTCCGACGGAGAGTACTTGGCGGTTGGTAGCGTAACGCAGCGTGTAGGCTCTGGTGGCGTTCATGCCTAATAACCAGTCCCCTATGGCACGCATGAGACCTGCCTCGTAAAGGTGTTGGTAGGCAGATTGGTCCTTGAGTTGCCTAAAGCCTTCGGCAATGGCTTCCTCGGTCAGTGAAGATACCCATAGTCGTTTGACGGGCACCTTGCAGCCTGCTTGTTGATAGACCCACCGTTGGATGAGTTCGCCCTCTTGCCCTGCATCACCGCAGTTGATGACCTCATCGGCTTGGCTGATAAGGGTTTTGAGAATATTGAATTGCTTATGTACGCCTTCATCGCCTGAGACTTTAATCTTAAAGCGGGGAGGAATCATCGGTAGCGAGGACATGTTCCAGTGCTTCCAATTGTCCCCATAATCCTGCGGTGCATAGAGCGCACAGAGATGTCCGAAAGTCCATGAGACGCAGTAGCCGTTGCCCTCAAGATAACCCTCTCGGCGCGTGTTGGCACCAAGCACATGGGCGATGTATTGACCGACAGAGGGTTTTTCAGCAACGCAGAGAATCATAGTTATTCAGCAGACAGTAAATCCTTAAGATAAATACAGCCGATGGGCAGTGCCAATGTTACGAGTAATATGATGAGTATCAGCCGTTTGGGTTGGTGATTGACGGGGGAAGCCAATTGCTTGGGTGTGTCCACGACTTTGGCGGGCATGAGTGTTGACGCAAGGGTGATAGCATTCTCCTCCCGCTTCTGGTAGAGGTAGAGATAGAGTTGCTCCTTGAGTTGTCTATCGCGCGAGATGGCGGTATACTCCCTTTCGGCCGCCGTTGACTGGTTCATCTCGTTGCGTACCAGTTTGTTCTGCGACTCTAAGTCTCGTATGGAGATAGCGAGACTGCTTTTGGCGGACTCAATAGAGGTGCCGATTGATGCACGTATAGTTGCTATTTGGTCGTCGAGTTGCTCAATGACCGGATTGCTTTCAGAAGCGGCACGCGAGATGCGCATGCGCCTCATGATGAGGTTATTATACTCATCGATTAACGAATGCAAGGAACTATTGTCGATGCCTAAGTTAGCAGGAATGAGGGTTGCTGAGTCGGCATGCGCAATGAAGTCTTCGACATAGGCGATGAGGTTCTGTTGGGTCTTGAGGTCAGCCAGACGCTGTTGGTAGGAGGTTGTTTGGGAGAAATAGACCTTGGCTTCGTCACCTGGGTTGACGATGTTCTTGTTCTGTCGGTAGGCTTCTGCTTTTGCCTCGGACTCTGTGAGTTCCTGCTCAATCATCCTCAGTCGCTCGTCAATGAAGAATGCGGCTTCACCGGCAATGCTGTTCTTCTCCATGAGGGAGTTAAAATTGTATAACTCAATGAGTTTGTTGAGATAGGCGACGGCACGGGCTGGCGAGTCGGTCCGGGTGGAGAGCTTAATAATATAGGAGTCCTGCTTGAGTTTGGTGACCCGGATGAGTTGGGTGTACTGTTCGGCTATGGTCTCGATAGGGCGGTGGCGGATCTTGTACTTCTCGCCATCCACTTTGACGACCCAAGTTGTGTCGCGACCCTTAATCTTGGTCCTAAGAATAGCGGTTGGGAGTTCCGAGCGATTGGGAATCTCGTTTACGGGTTCCCAGCGTAGCCCCTTGCGGTGGCGGATTTCTTCGTTCATGCCCAGTTCGCGAACGACCTGCATAGCAATGTCTTTCGAGGTTAGGATGGCTATTTCGTCATCGACTTGTTTATTGCCCTCATAGCCCATGAGGGACATGAGTTCGGCTTGGGAGGAGTGGGTACGCTCATCGGCTGTTCGGATCATGATACTGCCTTCAACCGCATATTTCTTGTTCGTCCCAACCCAATAAAGCCCTGCTACACATAGGCACACAACAAAGGTCACTACGAACCATGACCAGTGGGACTGACATTCCTGTAATAGTTGCTTGATATTCATGGGTTTACTTTACGTATAGCACGTCGTGATTGGTAAGGTAATGTACTTCGCCGCTCCTAAAAACAGCATCCATGGTCAAGAGTTGTTCCTGTACGATGCCGTTCTCTTCGTGGAGGATATGGATAGTGCCTTTCGCTCCCTTTTTGGTCAAGCCACCTGCGGCAGCGAGTGCTTCCAAGACGGAGATTTGCCCTCCCGGGATGGCGATGCGTTGTGGGAAGTTGACTTCTCCCAAAACAGAGATGTGCTCGTCTAATAAGAGAATGGTCACTAAGGGGCGTTTTATTTCGCGGGACAAGATATCCTCAAGGTTTGCGCGTAAAGCGTCCACGGACAGACCGGCTGCATGCACTCTACCTAAGATGGGAAAATGGATATCACCTTCATTGTCAATGACATAGTAAAAGGCGTCACCGTATTCCCCTATGGAGGGGAGGTTGTACATTGCAGCGGCTTCTTGGTCCAAAGCGCTCACGTATATCCTCATTCCGTCACCGACACGGAGGGTATTTCCGCACCAGCCGGCTGTGGCTATGAGCACAATCGAGAATAGTAATACTACTCGTTTCATACTTCATTTTTTTTTTCTTTTGAGCCGCAAAGATACACTTTTTTTTGGATATATGCAAAAAAAGTTGTACTTTTGCACTTGATTTAGCGTTTTATGGATAATTCTATTATAGTTGACTTCCCCCAAGGGACACTCCTTTACCAGGCGCGCAATGAGATTCGGTTGGTAGGGGATTATGTTGTCAAGCGCTTTGCAGTTCCGTCGTGGTATAACAGGATAATCTATACCTATTTCCGTCAGCCTAAGGCAGAGCGTGCGTTTCGCAATGCGCAACGTCTTATAGCACTTGGTGTACCTACCCCCCAGCCGATAGAGTATATCCTCTATGGTGACAAACTCTTGGAGGAAAGTTATCTAATAACTGAATATTCGCCGCTCAAGCGCAATTTTTATGAGTTTAGGGAACATGGTGTGGATGGGTATGAGGCTGTCATTCATGCTTTTGCGATTCTGACTGCTCGCATGCATAGTCTCGGGGTTTTGCACCTCGACTATTCGCCGGGGAATATCCTTTGGGATTACGATGATAGTGGTGTCCCTCAATTTCAATTAGTTGATATCAATCGTATGCGTTTTGGGCAGGAGGTATCCATGCGTACGGCGGCTAAGGGTTTCTGTCGACTATGGGGGGATGATGATTTCTTCCGACTGTTAGCTCGTGAGTATGCTTCTGCGAGAGGCTATGAAACAGCGCGTTTTACGCAACTCACCTTACGCTATCACCGTCGTTTTTGGCGTTTTAGGAAGTGATAAGACCGTCCTTAGTAGTATCTTGGATAAAAATGGCGAGTGGGACGATGAAGAGCATGGTGCCTTTTAGGAGAAAGAAAGGCATTTCCATCAGCATGATGAGCAGTGCCACGGCGAGGATGGCTAAGAGGAAGATAGAGCGGTTCTTCATCACTTCACGCACGATGCTACCCAACATAACGATAAGAGCCGTGAGGCAGAGCAGTCCTGATTGTAGCCAATCACCCACAAATTGATTGTGTGGATTGCGGAGCATAAAATCGTCCAATGCATAGGGCAGTCCGCCTAAGCCGACACCTAAAACGGGGTGCTCCTTGAGGGCGGAAAAGGCTTTCTGATAGAGGGATTGACGGACAGGGTCAATAGAAAAACCGGATGGAATAGTGAGCCAAAGTACAAAGACGGCAATCAGTGTGCCTGACAGGACAATCCAATAGGCTATGCGCAGTTTAGGTGAGCGTATGAATGCATAGCAGCACAACAATAACGCCATGCCCCACATGAGGACACCTACGCGACTTTGCGTAATATAGATGACGACAAAGAGTAAGAGGGCATAGCTGAGTAGTTCGAAGGGTTTGATGGCTCGTAGATTGAGTAATCGCATGTAGCCGATAAGGGCTATAACCAGTCCCCACGCGTTGTAGGTCGGGTGCCAGTAGGGTGTCCAACTATAGACGATGTGGTAAGGCTCCTGATAATGGATATGATGCTTGGAGAAACGCAGAAACTCGCTCAAAGGGATGTCATTGCTCACCGCGGTACAGTAGCAACCAATCAAGGTGCATATCACAAAGATGAAGGCAAACCGACAATAGATGAGCATGATAACATTCCATTGGCGGCGCGTCATCTGGAAACAGCAAAAGGCAAGGGGAATAGTGATTAATGGGACTACCCTGCGGAACTGAATCCATGCCTCGTGGTAATCAGGCGAATAGATAGCACTGATTGCCATGGTCAAAACATAGGCTATCAGGCAATAAACAACAGGGCGCGGGGAGTAGAAACGCTTGTTGATGAGGGCATACAGGGCACTACAAATGATAAAAACAGTACTGCAGTTAATGCCCATGCGGTCTGTGAAGAGCATGGCTATACTCATCACAGAGAGAGGTATCAAGTATAAGAGGTTCAAATATGGCATAGTCGGTCGTATAAGCGTAAGTAAGCATTCATGTGGTTCGGATAGGAGAACGTGTGCGCATATTGGATAGCGGCTTGGCGGCGCTCCGTAGTGCTCTCATATTCAGTGAGGTGTGAGGTGACGAACTTGGCCATTGGCTCGGGAGACATGTCCTCCCAATAGTAGGCATAGTCCCCCCCTATTTCCGGCACAGAGGTGCTGCGGGTGCAGAAAACTGGTAAGCCGCACGACATAGCCTCTATCACAGGGAGACCAAAACCCTCAAAGAGGGACGGGAAGAGTAGCGCGCGAGCGTGTCGGTAGAGCCAAATCCGCTCCGACTCGGAAACAGGACCGAGTAGGCGGACGTTGGTCAGATTATTATCCGCGATGTAGCGTCTCAGTTCTGTCGCGTAGGCTGTGTTGTCTCGTCCGGCAATATAGAGCATGACCTTCGGCAGATGTGCCATCATGCGGACGATGGGGAGAAGGTTCTTCTTTTGCTTAACCTCTCCGATGGCGAAAAAGAAAGGCTTATCGGGGGGCACTGTATTAGGCATTGTGCCTTCTATATCAGAGGGGATAAATTCCACTCCGTTGTAGATGACCTCAAGAGGTTTGTCGGAGATGGTTAGGTGGCGCATAAGATCCTCCCGCACAAAGTTAGAGATACAGGTGATGTAGGAGGCGGCATTGATCTTGCGCTGCATCTTACGGAGGAACTTTTGCTGCAACGTAGGCTCTTGGTGCTCGTAGATGTAGTTGAGGTCATGCATGGTTAAGATGGTTTGGGCTGCTCCAATGTCCTTTCCAATATAGTGACTCAGTTGGTAGGTGCTATGCCAGACATCGTAATGCTTAAAGGCAATGCGCTGAAACCAGCGGTTGAGGTGGTTGGCTACCCGATAGTGCACTTGTTCACCGGCAGCGCCTTTCCAACCACGGGGCACTAATAGCGTTATCTCAAAGTTTAAGGCTGATAGGTCCATCTGCTTGAGTAACTTGCAGTAGTTGATGGCTATCTGCCCAAGACCACAGTAGGGGCGTTTGAGCATAGTGAGGTCTATAAGAACTTGTTTCTTGGTGTTAGGCATAGAATAGTTGTTTGAGGTTATTACCGATATGCTCGTCGGTGAATAGTTGTGCTTGGGTTTTACCGGCTTGTACCATTTGTGCGCGTAAAGCGTCGTCCGATAAGAGCCGTTGGAGTTGGTGGGCGATGTCCTCTATACTGTTGGGGTCAACGTACGTTGCAGCATCGCCTGCTGTCTCATGAAAGCATGAACCGGTGGATGTCAAGACCGGTGTCCCAACGGTCATGGCTTCGACGATGGGTATGCCGAACCCCTCAAAGAAAGATGGGTAGCAGAAGAGGACTGCGTCCCGATAGACCGAGGCTAATTGGTTGGGAGTAAGTGAGCCGAGATGGACAACGCGTACGCCTAAGGACTGCGCCAAACGGAAGCATTTGTTACCATAGGCAGATGCCCCCCCGACAACAACTAAGGGGAGCGATATATGTGCTAATGCTATGGAGCGGATGAGTCCTTCGAGGTTTTTGCGTGGCTCTAATGCCGAGACATAAAGTAGGTAGTCTTCGTCCAAAACTCGTTTGGGATTCCATAGGTCGGGCGTCTTGTAAACAGGGGCGCAACCTTGATAGAGGACATGGATCTTGTGCTTGTCGGCATGGAAGAAGTCGATGATGTCGCGTTTGGTCTGCTCGGAGATGGCGATAATGGTGTCGGCAACGTCACAGGCGTACTGAACTTTCCTGGTAAAGAGAGCACGGTAGGTAGGGCTGTAGAGCTCGGGATAACGGATGAAAATAGCGTCATGAATGGTCACTATCTTATGCGCCTTGAGGCGATGGATGCCATAAGGTAGTTCGGCAGAGAGTCCCCAGTAGTAGTCGAGGTTGACTAACTGCTTGATACACCCCCCTGAACGCCAGAGAGAAGGCGCAAGACGCCAGGCTCCTTTGGGTTGAATGATGCGATTACGCTCCAAGAGGTCGGGATAATCTGTTCTCGCTTGAGGCGTGAACAGAATATAGTAGTTATCAGGGACATATTGTTTCATGAGCCGAATGATATCTCGGCTATAGTTGCCCAAACCTCGTTTATTGAGGAAAGCTCTTTTAGCATCAAATCCAAATAGCATAAGGCGTCATATACTCTCCAATATCCTGTTAACAATATACTTAGGTTCGATGTCTAAGCATCGGTAGTCTCCGAAACGGCATGGTGTGTCGCCATAGGTTGAGCATGGGCGGCATGGCAGGTCGCGGCAGATACAGTCGGCCTCGGTTTGGCCATAGGCACTGAAGCCCATTTTGCGGTCGGTGGCTCCCCAGATAGAGAGACACTTAGTACCTGCTAATGAGGCGAGGTGCATATTGCCGGAGTCCATAGTGAGCATGAGGCGTAAGGTGGACATTAGGCGGACATCTTCGTCTAATGCGTACTTGCCGACCATTGAGGTAACCCCTTTGTACTTCCGTTCCCAGTGGTCGAGGGTCGCTTTTTCGGATGGTCCGGCACCAAAGAGTAGGACGGCCTCACCGCGTTGGGCCATTATGTCGCCGAGAACGGCAACGACTTGTTCCATCTTGGCAAGGGGATAAATCTTACCCTTATGTGCCGCGAAGGGGGCGATGCCGATGTTCTTACGCTCAACGGGAGCGGCAGGGGGGATGATGACCGTGTCGGCAATAGGATAGCCGAGGCGTGCAAAGACTCGCTTGTAGCGGTCTGACATACGGGGTAGGGGGCGCTTATGACGGTTGAAACGTGAGCGGAGCCAAAGGCGGGAGGGCTTGTTCTTTTGGATACGGCGAGTCTTTATGCCTGCGAGGTGCATCCGCAAGGTGAGATAGTCACTGCGTAGCACACCGTGCAGGTCGGCTACTACATCAAAGGAGCGGTAGTCTATATCGCGCAAGAGGAGGTCAAGACCTTCTCGCCCGAAGTGATGGTGTTTGAGGTCTGCCCCGTAGAAATGAACATTGGGGGGCATAGCTCGAAAGAGCGGTTCCCAGTTACGGCGGCTGAGCATGGTTATATCCAAATCGGGGTATTGCTCGGCTAATGCTCGTACAAGGGGGACTGCCATAGCGACATCTCCAAGGGCAGAAAACCGTATGATGAGTAGTTTAGTCACTTCTTAGCGTATAAAACGGGGTTGAGGGTAGGGTCGTTGTACATCTTCATTTGGCGGTATACCTTCATAACGCGACGGCCTGAGGCATAATCGTCGAGCAGTTGCTCAATGGCTGTAGTCAGGTCGTGGAGTTGCTCCTTGAGCACCGCGAGTTTATGGACGCAGGTGTCGTGGTGGATGAGGTCGACATCGGTACGAGCAACCTGCTCCTGCATGTGCCATAGTTTGACATGCAGGATGGAGAGTCGGTCAAACGCCCACGCGGGAGACTCTGTGTTGAGGCGTGCCTCGGGTAGAGGTGTAACGGAGGCATAGAGGTTATAAAAGTAGGTATCAATCTGCTCCACCAAGTCTGTGCGCTCTTGGTTGGAGCGGTCAATGCGATGCTTAATAGCCATGCCGTCTGCGGGTCCTATCTGCGGGTCACGGATAAGATCCTCGAGGTGCCATTGAACCGTGTCAATCCAGTTCTTGAGGTAGAGTGGATGCTCAATAGTGCCTTCCTGAAAGGGGTTGTGGATAGGAGCATCGACATTGTCTGTGACATGGTAGTCACGCACGGCAGTGGCGAAAATCTCGTTGGCTCGTTCAACTATGTTCATATCAATGTTTTCGTTTAAGTTCAAAGTTATGTCCTAAGTAGTTATCGCGCACAATAGGGTTGGCTGCTAACTCCTCTGGGGTGCCGTGGAAGAGTATCTTTCCCTCAAATAGCAGGTAAGCACGGTCGGTAATCATGAGTGTTTCGTCGACATTATGGTCGGTGATGAGGATGCCGATGTTCTTACTCTTGAGCGACCAAACGACATCCTGTATCTCTTGTACGGCGATAGGGTCAACGCCTGCAAAGGGCTCGTCAAGCATGACGAACTTAGGCTCAATAGCGAGACAACGGGCAATCTCGGTACGGCGTCGCTCACCTCCGGAGAGCCGATCTCCGAGGTTGGTACGGACATGGGAGAGATTGAACTCACGGATGAGTTGCTCCAACTTCTGACGCTGATACTCCTTGGTGAACTTGGTCATCTGGAGGACAGAGAGGATATTGTCCTCAACGGTCATCTTGCGGAAGACAGATGCCTCTTGAGGGAGGTAACCGATACCCATTTGTGCGCGTTGGTACATGGGGTATTCGGTGATGTCGATGTCGTTATAATATATCTTACCATGATTGGCAACGACTAAACCTGTCGTCATGTAGAAGGTGGTCGTTTTGCCGGCACCATTAGGCCCGAGCAAGCCGACTATTTCGCCTTGTTCAATCTCAATGGAGACATCGTTGACGACAGTTCGTTTGCCGTACTGCTTGACAAGATGTTCTGTGCGTAGTTTGTCCATAGTTGTTCATTTTTTGTCTGGATGTCCGGTATACTGATTATTCGGATATGTCTACGGATACCGGACAGTGGTCGGAGTGCAGGGCGTCGGAGAGAATGGCGGCACTTGTTATTCGTGGACGCAAGGGTTCGGAGACCCAGTGATAATCAATTCGCCAACCGGCATTGCGTGCTCGTGCGCCAAAGCGCATGGACCACCAAGTATAGCGTTCGGGTGAGGGGTCGAAGAGCCGGAAGGAGTCAATGAGACCCGACTCTTCCCAGCGGTCCATCCACTCGCGTTCCTCGGGGAGGAAACCTGATACACCGACTTGCCGCTCGGGGTGATTGATGTCAATGGGCTTATGGCAGATATTGTAATCGCCACAGATGATGAGGTTGGGACGCTCTTGGGCGAGTTGGTTCTTCCACTTGAGGAAGTAGTCGAGGAAGTCCATTTTGAACTCCTGACGGATGTCGCCCGTTGTGCCGGAAGGGACATAAACGTCCACAATGGTTATGTCGCCTAAGTCCGCTCGGATGACACGTCCCTCGCGGTCGTAGCGGTCCTTGCCCATGCCGACAACGAGGTTGTCGGGTTCGCGCTTGGAGAAGATAACCACACCGGAGTAGCCCTTCTTTTCCGCTGAATGGATGTAGGCGTGATAACCAAGTTCCTCAAAGGCGAGGGTATCTATTTGGTCGGGCTGCGCTTTGGATTCTTGGATGCAGAAGACATCTGGGGACTCGGTTGTGAGCCAGTCCAAGAGACCTTTCTTTAGGGCAGCGCGGATGCCGTTGACGTTATAACTAATGATTTTCATAATTCGATACCTTGTAAGGTGTATGTTTTGTTGTCACGGAGGATGACGATTTGACCGGAGGGGAGGAGGATGGTTCGGATGTTCGGGAGTTTGGGCATTATGGCATCCTCTATTCCTGTCGGAGCGGAGGGGGGGAGGCCGCGGAAGATGAAATGGATATTGCCGTCTTCTTCTGTGATGTCGTAAATCGGGGCATAGGGGTAAGGAGTGAAACTCGTGATAGTATTATAAGGGAAAGCGTCACCTTGTTTACCCTGTATGTCAGCTGCCGATGTCGTTATGCCGTCTGCTTCGATAATGTCTAAACCCATATCGGTTTGGGATGCGTTGACGTAAGATTGTGACCATTTGGCGTGGTTGAAGCGGTAGATGAGCAGTCCGTGTCCCGGTATATATGTGTCCCAGCCGGTTTGCTGACGATTTTCAAGAATATAGCAGACTTGGGGAGAGGGATTTTGGGCATTGAGGTTATGCACAATGCCACTGTCGCAGATGATATACGACTCTCCGGATGTGTTGATGGGGGCAAGAGTAACTTGTGTAGAATCAATCAATTGGGTTGGAGTTATCCAGTTCATGAACCAACGCTCGTAGGCTGTGAATCCCGCGGGAGTCTTGACATCATTGAGATAGCAGCCATAGTCCATAAGAGACCATTCGCCCAATGTCTTGTAGGTTCCTACACCACCACTGGGATAAAAGTCAGGTAATCCCAACGCGTGTCCAAACTCGTGTGCCGCCAAACCGATACCTGCGGGGACGGCAATGGAGTCGTTACTGAAGAAGCCGTCTAACTCGGAACTTACTTCGTAGGCGTAGATGGACTTTCCGTCTAAAGTTACACCACTATTGTAGTACCAGTAATGTGGCCAAATCAAGTTGGAAGGATCGCTAATCCATGTACTGGAAATTCCTCCTTTATCACTCATGGGCGGACCCGCAAAAAGGACAAAGACGAGGTCAATCTTGCCGTCATTATTGGTGTCGTACAGACTGAAATCAAGGGAGTCGTCCATGAGTTGGCATGCTTCGGTGACCATGTCGGTTACCTTATTCCCCGGGTTACCGGCACCATAGTAGGCGTAGCTTTGGCTGAGGGTGATAGGTCCGTAGAGGTCGAATTGGGGTGTGTATTCGCCAAAAGACTGGTCACTAAAATAGGTAGTTATGTTAGCGAACATCTCTTCTGCCGCGGAACGGGGCGTGCGGTATGCCATATCGGCAAAATTAACCATGATAACGGGTATCTTAGGGAGGATAGTGCGTGTGCCGATGGCATTACGAGGGGCCGTTCTGGCGGAAGTTGCTACTTGGTCGCTCATGAGTAGACGCATGGTCGGACAGCCGTCTTCCGAAAAGGAAAGTGTGGAAGTCTCACCCCTGGGGAGACGAGGTGGTACAGCGTAACACATGGTGCCCATGAAGGCGAGGAGTGTTAGAGTATATAATTTGTATAGTAACTTCTTCATACAATGTAAGCAATAGTTAGCGGGGTCATGGAGTGAACTTCATGATGCCGTGTCGGGTGAGCCATCGTTGCTCGCAGCAGGAGCGGTCGGGGGCGTTGTGTGCCAATCGGCGCGAGGCGGCAGGTTCACCACGCTTGAGGGTCGCGTAGTGGATATAACCTTTGTCGTTCTCAAGAATCTGGTAGCCGTCCAAAGTGATGGAGTAGTGGTGCCATTCGTCGCCGCGGAGAATGACGGTTATGCTGTCGCCATTAGGCTGGAGACGGGTAACGGGTGTCTGGCGGGCAGGAACGCGAACGAGCTCTTGGGCAAACAAAAGTGTTGTCCCTGTAAGGAAAAATAGTATTATATATACATGCTTCATTTCGTGCAAATGATGGTAGGGGGTGGTAGGCTGTTTAGGGTTGTTTATTAGTCGGTTTGTTAAGTTGGTTATGGGCTTGTTTGACTTTCTTAAAGAGTTCGGAGGCGAAGATGAAGTCGTCAAGGGCTTCGTTATTGGCAGAGAAAATGTCGTGGCGTGAGCCTTGCCAAGACTTGACTCCGTTCTTGAGAAAGAGGATATTGTCGCCAATCTCCATGATAGAGTTCATATCGTGGGAGTTGACAACGGTGCAGATATTGTACTCCTTGGTGATATCCTGAATGAGTTGGTCTATGATGAGGGAGGTCTTTGGGTCAAGTCCTGAATTAGGCTCGTCGCAGAACAAATATTTGGGATTCAGAACAATAGCTCGTGCGATAGCGACACGTTTCTGTTGCCCACCGGATATCTCTGAAGGCATGAGCGAGAAGGTATGCTCGGGCATATTGACGCGTTTGAGACAGAAGAGTGCTCGTTCGACCATAGCTTCGTGGGAGTCATAGGAGAACATCTCAAGCGGGTAGAGTACATTGTCAAGAACGGACATGGAGTCAAAGAGGGCTGCGCCTTGGAAGAGCATTCCCACTTCGCGCCTAAGAGCATGAAGTTCGGCTTCTTTCATCTCCGGCAGGTTGCGTCCGTCGTACTCAATGCGGCCTGAGTCAATAGGGTGCAATCCGATGATAGATTTCATGAGGACGGTCTTGCCGGAACCGGACTGACCAATAATCATATTGACCTGACCGTCATACATTTCGGTAGAGATATGGTCGAGGACGATATTGCCGTCAAAAACCTTCACAATATCTTTGAGGGTAATCATAGGAGTAGTTTGGTAAGTACTAAGTCGGCGAATAGTATGATGATGGACGAGTTGACGACAGCGGAAGTAGAAGCCTTACCAACATCAAGAGCGCCACCCCGTACGGAGTAGCCGTAATAGGATGAGATAGAGGTGATTAGAAAGGCGAAGACGAGGGACTTGATGATGCCGTAAGTGACATAATAGGGATTGAAGGCATACTGGATACCGAGGATGTAGTCGGCTTTGGTGATGATGTCTGTGAATGCTCCGACACCATAACCGCCAAGTAGTCCAACGGCAATAGAGACGATATTGAGCATCGGCATCATCACAAGGAGTGCCGTTATCTTAGGGAGAATCAGGTAGTTAGCACTATTGACACCCATAATCTCCATAGCGTCAATCTGTTCGGTAATGCGCATAGTACCTATTTCTGAAGCGATATTGGAACCGACCTTACCGGCGAGCAGCAGGCATAGAATGGTGGATGAGAACTCGAGGAGGAGGGTCTCACGTGTGAGAAGACCGACGGTGTAAGTGGGGAGTAGGGGGTTCTCGGTATTGATCTTAGCCTGTATAGTGAGAATAGCCCCGATGAAGATGGAGATAATGATAACGAGTGGTAGGGACTGTAAACCCAGTTTCTCTAACTCGCGGCTGAACTGCCGCCAGAACATGCGTGCTCGGTCGGGCTTCTTAAAGACCCGTGCCATGAGCAGAAAATATTCGCCAACGTGTTGTAACCAGTTCATTGTTTAGTCGAAAGTCGAAAACCAAATGACAAAATCGCGCAAAGATACAAAAAAAAAGTGACATTCGCAAATAAATGTCACTTTTTTCTGTAAAATGCTCGGTTTTACTTATACTTATTCCAGTTGAAGTGGTAAGCGAGCTTAATACCTACGTCAAAATAACCCATTCCGTTGGCATACGTATCGGTAGCCGAGAGGACATCAATGGTAGCAGGAATACCTGCCCCGGGGGTGTCTGTGATGGACAACAGATGACCGTCGCCGACAGTGTTGTTATAGATTGTTTTGACAGAATAGTTGGCATAAGCACCGAGTCCGAGAGAATGACCGTTCTTGAATGTCCACTCGTAACCCAGTTCAGCACTCAACATGATGTTGATGATGGGTCGCGTTTTGTTGAGATCGGCTTTATTCTCTTGCTCCTCCGTCAGTTTACCGGTGATGTACTCATCGTGGATAGTAACACCCTCGTCCACATACGTGGCGGTGATGTGCCCATCGGTAATCTTCTGGTTATAGTGCGCGAAGACGGGCATGGAGAAGCGTGGACCGACATTGAGGAAGAAGCCTTTATGAATCATAGAGAACATAAGGGGCACTTCAAGCAATATTTGTCCGTCGTACTCATCAATGGCCTGAGCATCAATCTTATAGATGAGGCTGTCGCCTTCTTTAGTTTGCACTCCGAAGGGGGCATCGTTGACTGAACCGGATAACGGGCTGCGGCTATAACCTGCTGAAACACCGACCAATAAACCGAGTAAGGGCTTATTGTCCGTTTTCTGCCAGTAGTGCGCATATTGCAGATCCAGCATGACGTCGAAACCGGCCTTCCAACTGAGGTTATATTGCTGTGCATCAGTTTGGTGCATGAGAGAAGCGCAACCTCCGCGGAGACCGATAGTGAAGCGGTCCATTTCGCGTCGCGGTTGAACACCTGTTACATTGTAGATGGGTTCCTCGCTGCCTTGAACCAACACGGGAGGGGTGGTGGGCAGCGGAGTTTCCTCTACGACAGGAGCAGGTTCTTCAGCTGGTTGTTCGGCAACAACGGGAGCTTTTTCCTCTTCAACGGGTTGCTGTGCAGGAGCGGGCTCTACGACAGGAGCCTCTTCCACTTTCTCCTCTTCCGCGGGTGTCTCCTCGAAAGGAATATTACCCGGGTGATTTGCCGCATCTTCGAGTATGCGTTGGCGCTCTTCGGCAGACATTTGTTCAAGTTCTTTCTGACGCTCGTCAATGCTAGGTTTATCCTCGGTCTTTCTATCTTCAGCAACTTTGTTGATATCAGAGCTGCCGGCGAGATACAAACCTTGCGGATCAACCCACGAGAAAATACCATTGATCAGAACACCGTTAGGGAAACGTTTGCCACCAACTTGCAGTACTGTGTGGCGCACGTAATATACCCATTCTGACATTTCTTCACCGGTGAGGTAAATCTTTTCGCTTTTCTTGATGACGATGGTATCTCCCTTCTGGAAGAGGTAGTTAGCATCAGGGCTAACTGCCTTCTCCTGAAGGGTTTCGTCGCGTTCTGCGCGATAACCTACCAACTCTCCATCTGCTTTAGCAATAGGGGAGAGCGTAATGAGTGCAATAAATAAAACTACATATTTTTTCATTGTCGTATCCTCCTATTATTTAAGCATATATTTAAGAGTTGTTTCTACAGCGCCATTAACAACGTGCAGCAAGTACATACCGCTCGTTCCGGAAGTAGGAATGAGTTGTTGCGAAGCCGCGTTATAATGGAGTTCGTCCATAAGCTTACCGCTCGGGTCATAGATTCGTACGTGTGCATCTTCTTCCGGGTTGAGGTCAACCAGCCACATGGGTTCACCGGCAGCGACTCTGTTAGGAGTCAAACTCGGTGTGACATTGGCAGGAGTAGCACATGAGACGATGTTAGAGCGAACGTATGAGCTACAGCCATCAGCCCCCATCAGTTCGATGGTCACGTAGTATGAACCGGTCAGAGCAATACTGTTGGTAGCAGCGATGTAGTAACCATTGTAGCTATGCGCGTACGCATTGGATTGCCAATCAAATGGAACACCGTTACCGTTTTCATCCAAGCGATACCACTGAACCTCGGTGCCTTCCTCGGTAAGCGAGATGCCGGCTGCGCGAGCAAGTGTGGTGTCAACGAGGTTCTTATCAACGATGATGAGGTAGTCACCGAGTTTGCTCTTCAAGATGTTGAGCGAGTCGGTAGCAACCATAACGTCGAAGGTAGCCTCGGCGGATGTTAGCGTAGTGCCGCACGTATTATTAACGAGCTTATAAACGAGCTTAAGTGATTCATCTTCAGTAGATACGACATAACTCTCAGCTGCCGTTAATGAGCCGTCCTCAGCTACCAGATACCACTCAATGGTGGTGTTGGGAGCAAAGAGTTCGTCAGCCGCAATAGCTGTTTCGATAGCAGCTGCATCGGCGCTGAAGTCGATGGCATCACCGCAATAGAGGGCAACACCGGTCGGAGCAGCGATGGGCAGTGCGAAGTTATAGACATAGATGTCGTACGTGTAGATTGAATCAGGATCAGTAGCAGTACCGCACAGTACGGTGTCGGACCATTGAGTAGCCGCGCTAATGGTGTGAATAGCACCATTGCGAGATAGGTAGTCCTCATCAGCACAAACGGTATCGGTAATCTGGTAGGTTACAACCTCCGGAATAATGACACTATAGACTACTACGGAGTCGCAACCACTGATATTGGTCAGTGTCACGGTGGCTGCCTTTGTCGTCGTGATGGTGTCACCGGCGATGAAGATAGAATCACCATGGAAGCCGCGTACATTGAGCAGCCAAGTGGTGTCTGACGGCATATTAACCGTGAGGTTATAGACTGTGAGCGAGTCATAGTCTTGAGCAGCAGTCAGGACAGTATCTACATGGATGAGTTGGATATCACTCGTAACGATAACCACAGAGTCATCATAGAGTTGGAATGTCTCACCATAGCAGAGGGTGCTATCTACTTCGAAGCGCACAGTATCCCACGGGTCCGTGTAGAAGAGCAGTGAGTCAATAATCTCTGTAGCGCAAATGGTGATTTCCATGTAAATGAGGATGGAGTCTTCACCGCGGGCGATGTGCTTAGATTGCGCAGATGCATCATCCCAATGCTCGAGTATGCCGGTCTCGAAGTTAGCCTTATAGAGCGCGACCGCATAGTTGCCAGCGTGTGCTACAGAGTGTTGCCATTCTTGGCAAACAGCTTCAATAGCATTCTTGAATGCTGTCACACCTTCAACGGTCCTACCTTGTTTACCGGAGAGAGAAGCTCCCTTGTCAAGCACTTTCTGCATCGTGATGTCCGCCTCAGTGGGTTCCTTGAAGACGTAAACCTGATACGAGTGAATGGTATCCGGAGAGAAGCCGGTCGTTGTGTCGTAGTTCAGCACCAGGGTGTCCTTGTCGAATCTCTGATAGCCCAATACAGCGATAGGATCGTTTTGGCAAACAGGCTCGAGATAAATCGTGTCATACTCAAATGTATTGACATGCAACTTGAGGATGGCTACGGAGTCGCAACCATTGATAGCCGTATAGGAACTGTCGGAAACGATAGTGTCTTGGCTTGGCGTATAAACGGTGCAACCAAAGAGGTAGCTTTCACCCAATTGGATGGTATCGCGGATGGTATCGCCTAAGACTAATTCGCAGGGCTCTACCACATGCAGGACGAGTGTGACAACAGAGTCACAGCCACCTACATTCCGCAGGGTCTCGACGAGTGTAGTGTCTCGTGCCTCATTGGGCGTAACGACATTGCACCCGAAGAGGAATGACTCCCCGAGATAGATGGTCTCCTGAATGGTGGTGTCGTTGTCTTGGCACGGCTCACCGGGGTTGTAGGTCGTGAACGTGAGCGTTACGATGGAGTCGCATCCTGCGGCATTGACAAATGTCTCGGTGTACTCACCCGGAGTGGTCAAGACTTGGCACCCGAAAAGGTATGCCTGTCCCACTTCAACGCTGTCCTCATACTCGAAAGTAGTAGGTGTGCACGGTACAACGGGGTTGTAGGTCGTGAACGTGAGCGTTACGATGGAGTCGCATCCTGCGGCATTGACAAATGTCTCGGTGTACTCACCCGGAGTGGTCAAGACTTGGCACCCGAAAAGGTATGCCTGTCCCACTTCAACGCTGTCCTCATACTCGAAAGTAGTAGGTGTGCACGGTACAACGGGCTCTACCACATGCAAGGTCATGTAACTGATAGAGTCGCACCCCGTTGCAAGAACGATGGTGTCTCTCAGCTCCATGTCTCCTGCCGCAGTCGGCGTGTAGGTCGTACAGCCGAAGAGGTAGGAGTCTCCCAGCGTGATGGTGGCTTCACCGGCACTGACTACGTTAGGCGCGCAGACGGTCAAATGGAGGAACACGGTGTTGGCATCGTTGGGGTAAACGCCCGTTGCTGTCAGTTCTTGGCAACCGAACAGGAAGGCGTCTCCTTGGTCTATCCTCTCATAGAGATGAGTCTGTGCACTACCGCTCAAGCAGTAAGCTCCCAGCAAGACGATTGTTAATACTAATTGTTTAATTCGCATTATATACCTTTCTTTTTAGGTAGGGTGATATAATTGGTTAGTTAGTGTGCAATATTGTTTCTAAAATATATCCGCATGGCTACCGGTGTTGGTGAATAACATGGTCAGTTCGGAGTCATTCTGTTCCCAAACCATTAGCCAATCGGGTTGAATATGACATTCCCATTTTCCCCTTAGTTGTGCCACCAATTTATGGGGGCGATACTTTGGTGGTAATTCTCCATCACGAGCTAATAAGTGCATTGCCTCATACAGCAACGAGATATTAAGTCCTCGCTTTACACAAAGGCGGATGTCCTTTTTAAATCTATTAGTGACCTTAATTGTGTACATTAACCCCTAATTCATTAAAAAGATCATCAACGGACTCATAGGATGTTACTCTACCGAGCCGAATATCTTCTTCTGCTTCATTAATTCCTGTTCTACGCCTATGTTTAGGTGTAGTTCTGGTCAGCTTAACGGGCAGATTACTGAGATAGTTCAGTAGATTTTCACCCCATTGTGAGCGCTCATTCAATGTGATGGTATACGTTGTCATTATTCAAATTATTTAACATATGGCACTTACATGCGCAGTGTGCAACATATTATAATAAATCTTCTGTCGGGTGGAATATCTCTTTAGGCAAATATTTTGCGTAGTTCGTCAACCGACGAAACCTCATGTACTCTACCGGCTTCGATGTCATCAAATGCACGTTGAATTGCGTTTCGTTTTTCGATTTCGCAACCAAGTTCATCAATGGCGGTTTTGAATTGCTTCGTCATATTCAGAGGAACATGAACGACTACTCTTTTGTATTCACCGGACATAAGTTTATTATATTAAGTTTACTTTATTATACACACACATGCGCGGGTGCGCGACTATCTTACTACGAAGAAAATCTTTTGTGCACCATTGAGGACGTAGTAACGACCGGCATTAGGGATAGCCACCAGCTTGTCCTCACCTGCAGCGAGGTCGAAAGCAGCTTCTACAACTGCTCCGTTCTCATCCAACACTTGGAGACCGGTATAGTCTTGGTCACCGTGGAAGGACAGACCGCCTTCTACTTGGCAAACAAACTCGGTTTGGAAAACCACTTCAGTTTTGGAGATATAGAAACGGTCAGCAACGCTAACACCGGCAGTAGCGGCGAAAGGATAGTTTTCGCCATCCACAATCAATTTGCTTGTTTTAGCTACATTATCAACGAGGTAGAGAGTACCGGTAACATTAGCAAATGTCAGAGTCTCGTCAGTAGCGGCAGCATTGAACTCAAGAGCAAGACCATCAAGGTCATTTTCACCCCATTGAACATAACGCTCTCCATTTACATAAGCGGATAAACCATTGGTATTGTTGTTGTGCACACAAGCACCATTGTTGTAACCGGCGTTGAAGGAGTCACTTTGACGTAGTTTCAAAGCAACACCATCCATGGTGATAAAAGCAGTTGCTGTATAATCAATTGCATAACTTGCAATAAATCCTGAGACAAGTAATGCAGCCATTAAAAATATCTTTTTCATTGTGTATTCAGTTTTTTATAGTTTAACATTTGTCGTTTTTATTGAGGTTTCTTTTACCAATTTCGGGCAGGTGCTGTAGACATATCGCTAGGATCTACGTTGGGATCGGTATAATTTGATGGCTCAAAAGAAGTCATTAATGGGCAAACCTCTATGTATTCCATTTTAGGATTACTATATTTTTTCATTGTTTAGTCATTAGTAAGTATCCGCGATGTACCTGCGGTGCAGAACACCGCGGATACAAGGTTGAACTTACTTAACGACTTTAACGCCATTTACTACATAGACACCTGCGGGCAGTACATCGAAGTCCTCGCCGAGGTAAGCACCTACGAGCGAGTAGATACCCTTCTGAGCCTTAGCAGCGTCAGCGTCAACAACTTCTACATCGGTCGGCATCTTGCGAGCCTCAACGATTTCGAAACGATTTTCGCCATTGTAAGCGTCAGCAGTGAAGTAGTATTCAGCATTTTTAGTCATATCAATAACAGAACCTGTAACGTTATCGCGGATAGCGAAGGTCTTACCGTTCAGGTTCTCAAAGGTCATCTTGAAGGACTTAGCAGTGTTAGTATTAACGGTAATTGTTTGTCCATAGATGTTATCAGAAGCAACTTGAGTGAGGTCACCCAATTCTGTGGTGGCATATACATTGCAATTGCCTTGCATGAATTTGGTAACATCAGCACCATTGTCATACTCATCTGAGAATTGAGCACCTTGACGGAGGGTTACAATCTGTTTATCCTCGTTATTCGTGAACGCAATCTTTACTTGATCATAATCGCGAGTAATAGCGCGACGAGCGGGAGCTAAAGCAACTGTACCGGGGGTATAAACGATATCCTTATAGTTAATAGTGCCGTTGTATTCATCTACACTTTGATTGTAAACAACGAATGCTTGCATCGGGTCGAGTTTAACGTTGCTTGTTCCCTCTACATCGTAATAACCATAAGATGTCCAATGTTTCGAAGGAGCGTCATAAATATGAATAGCAGCTTCGAGTGCCTCGTCATTTGTCATATAGGCAGAAAGCAGTTGAGCCACATCCATCTTTGCAGAATAAGAGTTCGCAAAGTAGGAGAATGCACTAGGATTATAGGTTATAGCAGCATTGTCATTACCTACCAATTCGCCAGGCATAGAGTATTTAACGCTACCGGCAGTAACAGTATTAGCAGGGGTCATAGTGAAGCCAACGAAAGGCATCATTTGATAAGTTCCATCTATGTTCACCCAAGCATCCTCGACATTATTATCCCAATAGTAGAAGTATGTTGGATTAGGACTGGGGTCTCTTGCAATGTCAAGAGGAGTGATGCCAGTATGGTCATTATAACTTTTATAAACAGGAACACCGAAACGTTGGAAAGTGTGATTTGCCCCATCATACGCACCGGCAGAGATAAGTTGTACGGTAGCATTTGGGTGACGGTTGGAGGTCACAGCAGGGTTGAATAAGAACTGACCCATGTTGTTGTCTTGAGCCTCGATGATGATGTTGTCCACAGACGGAGCAACGATACCTTGGTTACCTTCTACAACGAATTTACCACCGGCCTTAACAAGGACTTGAGCATGGCTGTTCATCGTCAACTTCTTGACGGTAAGCGTTGTATTCTCGCTAATAGTAATAACAATGGGGGTAGTATTAGAACCCTTCAGGATTACATCACCCAAAGTCATGTCTTTATCCGTCACAAGTGTGCTACTTGCTACTGAGAACGGGGAAGTTGCATGGTTAACATCTAACTCAATGTCTTTATCTGTATTATCGCTATTGGTGATATCAAAGGTTGTTTCTACACTGGGTGCTTCACCCGTAGAAACGACGATAGTGGTTCTGCCGGTCTCAGGGTCGGTGATGGTAGTGAAATAAGTAGTGCCGGAAGTAACCGTACTCATACTACCCGGGTCAACCACGGTAGTAGTGTTCCCATCACCATCCTTAATCTCCGTTGTACCGGTGATATTACCACCATAAACCTTGACAGAGTCAGTACCGGCTGTTTTTTCCGTTACGATAATGGCACCCTGCGAGCCGCCGGAAATAGTACCGCCCTCGATGTTGATGCTGCTAACCTTGGTGTCAGTAGCCGTGGTAATGGTTTCCTCAATCGCATAGCCGTTGGTGGAAGAGACTTTGGTGTCACCGGAAATGGTGAAATTCGTCTCACCGGTAAAGCCCGAATTCGATTCAATCACAATCGCCGAACCGCCGGCTTTCACACCGGAACCTTTTCCTTCTACGGCCGTGTAAGAACCGGTTGAAGAGATGGTGGCATCGGTGGCGGTTACATTACCGGACTTGATATAAACGGCGGTATTACCGGAGCAAGTACCCATGATGTTAAACACGCCATAACCGGAGGAATAAACCGCAGCGGCAGAGGTTAAGTTAGCATCGGCAGTGACCACAGCCGTGCTGTAGATATTCACTTGCGGCGCATTCGCATAAGCCTTGACGGAATCGGTCTCCGAAGTAAAGCCATAGGAGTTGCCCAAATTACTGGTGTATTCTACATAATTTTTACTCTTGTTGTAACTCCACGACCTTACGTTACCGTTGATCTTAACACCATACTGGCTACCGGAAACCGTGCCATAGATGTTAATGACAACGCCCTCGGCAAAACCGTCTGAGACATTCTTGCCACTCGAATTCTTCATTACCGATACATAGTTCACCACTGGAGTTAGGGTAGAAGTACCCTGATAAACTTTTCCGTAAGTAGCACTTAACTCCATCACCGTAATCGTCTTACCTCCGAGAGGGTTACTTTTTGAATCTACACCAGTTCCATCAGCTATAATGGTATCATTCTCACCGATGTTAAGCGTGGTGTAATTAGCGGCATCGAGGTCGTTCGTACCAAAGACGCGGAACACATCATGGTCCTTGGTCGAGGTGAATTGGATTTTACCTGTTCCTGCCACATTCAACGTACCGGCATAGACATAAAACATAGCTGAACTTTTCAGTGCGGTGGTGGTAATGTTGTTTCCGTTCAGATCGAGGGTCAGTGTATCCCCGGGTCGATAGAAATAGAGCTGGTCATACTCACCTAATTCAATGTTTCCACCGAGGGTGATGGTGGAACCAGTCGTCTCATCATTCAACGCTGCCTGCAGCGCCGCATAGGTCGTGACCTCTGCCTTCAAATTCGTGCTGATGAGAAGAGCTACAGCCATCAGCAGGATAGAATAGAATTTTTTCATTGTTTTGTTAATAAATTAAGTTAATTAAAAATGTTGATATAAAAATTGGTTTGTTGTTTTGCCTTGCAAAAATTATAGGCAGTTAAAGTTCTTTTGTCTGGTTTGTATAAGTAAACATTTATGTGTTAATAGTTGCTGATAATACCAATTAATTAGTCATGATATATTTTTGAATGTATTGCGTCATGTACTAAAATATATACCTCTCCGTTATGATTCTTCTCAATCGTATATCCAAAATGTACTTGTTCTACCACTAAATCTCTATATCCAAGTAATTCCCATGATCTTTTCCGCGCAATGCGATGTTTTAAAGGGAACATTATTAAGTCGCTATATACCCTTGAAAGCAGTCTCTTTTTCTTATTTGTTATCGTCACATAGTCCAAAGACGGATGCAGTTCAATGGATTTAGCGTAAAATTCGTCCAACGAATAGTACACTTGATTAGCAAATCTAACTCCGGTTACTTTCATGCTTGACAAAACCGAGCATCCATATGTTCCTTTATGCTCTGATTCAATCTCTCGTCCAGTCCCTCCAAGGTCATATACTGTGCCAGAGCGTCATCAGACACTATCGGCATCGCTGCCACTTCTTCCTCAGAAAAATCATATGCTCGCATATGAGCTTCACGGATGAGTGTCTCTGCATCAAAAGACAAATTCTTATGGACATTTCGATTCCTCTCGAAAAGATGCCCCGTAGGGTACATGCTTATTGTGCTTGTTGTTGGCATAATTGTCGGTTTTGTCTGGTTTATTTAAAGTCGGTTTTTTGTCAATCCCATACTCCTTCTATAGTTTTTTGAACAAAAGGTCCTTTGGCGGCTTCTTTGATTTGAGCTACATAGATGGGGTCGTAACTCAATGTGATTGTTTGTCTTGTAGCAGCAGGCATAATCTGTTCCTCCATAAAAATCGCGCAAAGTTAAGTATTTTCTATGACTTGTGCAAATAATTTTCCATTTTTTTCCCATTTTTTTTTTTTTTTTT
>FLNX01003128.1_pt1 | contig 29459 bp, 20 predicted proteins | sample 1140341 | NCBI WGS metagenome assembly FLNX01 (sample SAMEA3878208, study PRJEB12797) | bioreactor metagenome | biome: Moose rumen | place: Sweden | collected 2011-10 | reverse complement strand
TGGGTGTTGGGTGATGGGTGTTGGGTGTTGGGTGATGGGTGATGGGTGTTGGGTGTTGAAGGGTGGGGGGTGAAGGCTTCGCTATCCCAACCGCGTGTCAGTATCTCTCGCAGCACGTTGGCGCGGGCTCGTGTGGTGTGTGTCTCGTCGCGCGATACCTTATAGGCTGGGCACATCGTACCGCCGATGAGGTTCGACTTGCGACAGTCGCCAGCCCCGTTGCACTGTTCGATGCTGCATATCAGGGCATGTGCCTGCGATGAAGCCCCCGTCGCTCCGGGCAGTGTGCATTCGTCGAAGGCCGCCTTCCAGTTGAAATAGAGGGTCTCACCCCCTACCCCTCTCCGAGAGGGGTGTTGGGTGATGGGTGTTGGGTGATGGGTGTACCTCAGCATCTCATCCATCGGTAGCGTGTCCACAATCTTATGCAGATTGAGCAGGCCTTCAGGATCCCAGCATTGCTTCACCTGGCGCATCAGCTCGTAGGTCTCGTCGCCGTAGAGCAGACGGATGAACTCGCCGCGCAGTCGGCCGTCGCCGTGCTCGCCACTGATGGTGCCGCGATGCTTCTTCACCAAGAGCGTTGTCTCGTGTGCAATATCGCGGAAGAGCTTGCGGCCCTCCGCCGTCTTCAGGTTGACGATGGGGCGCAGATGCAGCTCGCCCGTACTGATATGGCCATAGTAGACGATGTCGGCATGCAGGCGATGGGCCATCTCCCGGAAGTCCTTCAGGTAGCCGGGCAGGAACTGCGGTGCCACCGCCGTATCCTCCACCACACCATGCGGCTTGGCATCGCCCTTCATACCGCTCAGAATGCCCAATCCCGCCTTGCGCAGCGCCCACACCTTGGATACGTCGGCGCCGTAGGCTCTGGTGCAAGTGTACACCAGTCCGCTCTGCAGCAGGTCGGCCTCTAAGGTCTCGGCCTTCTGGTTCAGTGCCTCTACTGTGTCGGCTCGCAGTTCCACGATGATGATGGCTGCTGGGTCGCCACTCACGAAGAAGCGGTTGCGCTCCTGTTCGGCGTTGCCCTTGCTCAGTTCCAGTATCGGGCGGTCCATCAGTTCAATGGCAGTGGGGTGGTGTTCCAGTGCTCGCAGGTTGGCTAAGAAACTCTTCTCCAGCGTATCGCAGTGGGCGCAGACGGCCATCAGTTCCTTCGGCGGAAGCGGGTCGAGCGACACTTTGATCTCTGTGATGAAGGCCAGCGTTCCCTCACTACCCGCCAAGAGTTTGCAGAGATTAATGGTTGAAGGTTGAACGACATCGTCCTTCATCCCTCCGCCTTCCACCTTCTCAATGGTTTCGTCGATGGCATAGCCGCAGCTGCGGCGGGCCAGACTCTTGTCGGGATAGTTGTCGTGAATCAGCTTGAGCGTGTCTGCATCCTTGGCCCAGTCGATGAGCTGCGCATAGATGCGCTCGATGAGCGAGTCGTGCTGCGACCGCTCCCAGAAGCGTTGTCCGAACCGCCCTTCCAGTTCGCTGAGTGTGTAGTCGCGGAACGTCTCCTCCGTGCCGTCGGTCAGGATTCCCTTCGCCTCAACGACGTGCTGGCGCGTGCTACCATATATTAAGGAGTGAGTGCCGCACGAGTTGTTGCCGAACATACCGCCGATGCAGCAGCGGTTGCTCGTGGATGTCTCCGGACTGAAGAAGAGTCCGTAGGGCTTCAGCGCTATGTTCAGTTCGTCGCGCACCACGCCGGGCTGCACCCGGGCCCAGCGTTCCTCGGCGTTGATCTCCAGAATCTGGTTCCAGTTGCGACTGATGTCCACCACGATGCCGCTGCCCACCACCTGTCCGGCGATGCTGGTGCCGCCGGCTCGGGGTATCAGGTGCGTGTTCTTCTCTTTCGCCATGCGGAAGAGCCGACGCACGTCGTCGGTCGTTTCCGGGTAGGCCACGCCCCAGGGAATCTCGCGATAGACGCTGGCATCTGTGGCATACGCTATCTTGTGCAGACTGTCTGTAAAAATCTCCATCATCTTTTCTTGGCTATTTTGTTGCTGCAAAGTTAGCAATAATTTCTGAAACCAAGCAGCAAACACCAGATAAATTGTTGTTGAAATCAAGCTTGTGTTATTGGTTCAGCATCAATTTGGGTGGTCGTAAATGCCAATTTTCCAAACGATTTTTTTTTTGCGAGTATACCTACACATCTACACTAATCGACGTATCTTCATGATATTCAATGTCTTTATTAATGTATGTAACCTACACTTAGGGGGTTCTACCTACACTAAATTGGGGTCTTTGATGTCAGGACCCATGTTTTTAGCTCGTAAACACGTCATTTACGAGTGCTAAACACGTCATTTACGGGTGCTAAACACGTCATTTACCATTCGTACATGCGTCATGTACCATTCGTACATGCGTCATGTACTATTCGTACATGCGTCATGTACTATTCGTACACAAGTCGTTGTTGGCAGCTCAGTCGCAACTCGACCCCACAAGGACAACCAAGAGGTTACTCCCGATGATGAAGGATACACCCTCTTGCTGCTTTTGATGCTGCAAAGATTATTCTTTTACTTGAAAAACAAAGAAAACCATGAAAAATGTTTGTGTAGATGAAGGGATTTTTGTAACTTTGCGGCAAAGAATCACAAACTACAAACCAGAAAATATGACAAAATATCCTAAGATTGGTATCCGTCCGACGATTGATGGTCGTCAGGGCGGCGTTCGCGAGTGTTTGGAAGAAAAGACGTTAGCCTTGGCTAAGGCAGTAGCCGAGTTGATAACCCGCAATGTTCGCAATGGCGACGGATCGCCCGTTGAGTGCGTCATCGCCGATGGCACGATAGGTCGCGTGGCTGAGTCGGCCGCCTGCGCTGAGAAGTTTGAGCGCGAAGGGGTTGGCAGCACGATTACCGTAACCTCTTGCTGGTGCTACGGTTCGGAGACAATGGATATGAATCCCCACTATCCGAAGGCCGTTTGGGGCTTCAACGGAACGGAGCGCCCGGGAGCTGTCTATCTGGCTGCCGTACTGGCTGCTCATGCCCAGAAGGGGCTGCCCGCCTTTGGTATCTACGGACACGACGTGCAGGACCTCGACGACAATACGATTCCCGACGATGTGGCAGAGAAGATTCTGCGCTTCGCCCGTGCTGCTCAGGCTGTGGCCACCATGCGCGGACGGTCGTATCTCTCGTTGGGCAACACCTGTATGGGCATTGCCGGCAGTATAGTTAATGCCGACTTCCTGCAGCAGTATCTGGGCATGCGCACAGAGTATGTGTCGCTGGTTGAAATCCTGCGCCGCGTAGACTTCGGCATCTTCGACAAAGAAGAGTTCCGCAAGGCGATGGCTTGGGTGGAGAAATACTGCAAGCCGCAGGAAGGCCACGACTACAACGAAGACCGCCCACTCTTCCCCGGCACGCCGATGACCACCTTCAACGGAAAGGGCAAGGGAAAGACACGTGCCGAGAAGGACGAAGACTGGGCCTTCACGGTGAAGACCATGATGATTATCCGCGACCTGATGCACGGTTCGCCGAAACTATTAGAAATGGGCTATAAGGAAGAGGCCATCGGCCATAACGCCATCGCTGCCGGTGTGCAGGGGCAGCGCCAATGGACCGACTATAAGCCCAACTTCGACTTCCCAGAGTCTATGATGTGTACCTCGTTCGACTGGAACGGACCGCGCGAAGCCAATATCCTGGCTACGGAGAACGACTTCCTGAATGGAATGACGATGCTCTTCGGCCATCTCATCTCCAACAAGGGCGTGATGTTCAGCGATATCCGCACCTACTGGAGTCCGGAAGCCGTGGAGCGCGTGACCGGTCAGCACCCGGAGGGAAGGGCTGCCGGCGGATTTATCCACCTCATCAATAGTGGTGCTACGACGCTCGACGCCACAGGAGCCATGAGCGACGCAGAAGGAAAGCCCACCATGAAGTCGCACTGGGAACTGACCGAGCAAGACATGGAAGCCTGTCTGAAGGCTACCAACTGGATGCCTGCCGACCGCGACTACTTCCGTGGAGGTGGCTATTCGAGCCACTTCCTCACCCGTGGCGGTATGCCCATGACCATGATGCGCCTGAATATGGTGCACGGACTGGGTCCCGTGCTGCAGTTGGCAGAAGGCTGGACCGTGGAACTCGACCCGAAGGTGAACGACATTCTCGACAAGCGCACCGATCCCACATGGCCCACCACCTGGTTTGTGCCCCGCTTAGACGAGAAGAAGGACTGCTTCAAGGATGTCTATTCGGTGATGAACTGCTGGGGTGCCAACCACGGAGCCATCGCCTACGGACACATCGGCGCCGACATCATCACGCTCTGCTCTATCCTGCGCATCCCCGTGAGCATGCACAACATTCAGGACAAGGACATCTTCCGCCCGTCGGCTTGGAACGCCTTTGGCATGGACAAGGAGGGAGCCGACTATCGTGCCTGTCAGAATTTCGGCCCCATTTATAAATAAACTCTGAACGCAGAGACACAGAGACGCAGAGAAACAGAACCAATACCTACACCCATGAAAGAAAAGTTAGTAGAGAAGAAGTACCTGTTGACGTTTGTCCTGATAACGACGCTGTTTGCGTTGTGGGGCTTCGCCAACGACATCACGAACCCGATGGTGGCAGCCTTCCAGACCGTGATGGAGCTGTCGGCCACGAAAGCCTCGATGGTGCAGTTCGCCTTCTATGGCGGCTATGCCACGATGGCCATCCCCGCAGCCCTGTTCATTCGTCGGTATAGTTATAAGAAAGGTATCCTCCTGGGCTTGGCTCTCTATGCCGTCGGTGCCTTCCTCTTCATTCCCGCAGCCGCCTATCAGCAGTTCAGCTTCTTCTGTCTTTCGCTCTATATCCTGACCTTTGGACTGGCCTTTCTCGAGACAACGGCCAATCCCTACATCCTCTCGTTGGGATCGAAAGAGACCTCAACCCGCCGACTCAATCTGGCACAGGCGTTCAACCCTATGGGGTCGCTGTGCGGAATGGCAGTGGCTTCGCTCATCGTGCTGCCCCAACTGTGGTCCGACCGTCGCGACAGTGCAGGCCAGATTATCTTTGGAACGCTCAGCGAAGCAGAGAAAGCCAATATCCGCCTGCACGACTTAGCCGTGATTCGCAATCCGTATGTAGCCATCGGCCTGGTGGTCGTAGTGATGCTGGTGGTCATCGCGCTGTGTATCAGGGAGGCCCCCCTCACGTCCCCCCAAGGGGGGAAGGCTCCCAAAGGGCAGGCACAAGGGCATGGCGCAGTTGAGGCTTCCCCCCTTGGGGGGGACCAGAGGGGGGCTTCCACCCTTTCCCGTCTCTGGCACAATCGTGTTTATCGCGAGGGCGTGCTGACGCAGATGTTCTATGTGGCCGCTCAGATTATGACGTGGACCTTCATCATCCAGTATGCCGACCATTTAGGCATCAATAAGGCTACGGCACAGATGTACAACATCGTGGCGATGGGCTTGTTCTTGTGCAGCAGGTTCATCTCCACCTTCCTGATGAAGTATGTCAACACGCGCACCCTGCTGACCGTCTTTGCCATTGGCGCAGGACTCTGCTCTCTGGGGGCCATCTGCATTGTGGGAAAGGCCGGACTGTATTGCCTCGTGGGCATCAGTTTCTTCATGTCGCTCATGTTCCCCACCATCTATGGCATTGCCTTGGAGAATGTGGACTCACAAGACACGTCGTTAGGGGCCGCCTTCCTCGTGATGGCCATCGTGGGCGGTGCGTTGATGCCCCCGCTGCAGGGAATGATTATCGACCAGCAGACCATCATGGGCCATCCCGCCGTGAATGTCTCCTACGTGCTGCCACTCATCTGCTTCGTCGTCGTGGGACTCTACGGCGTGCGCTCGAACATGCATTACAAAACAACCAATTAGAAATAATATGACAGAAGGATATCCAATCAAGCAGTACGGACAACCCGTGAAACGCTATTGCCAGACACTCGACCTGAATGGCAACAGCGAACTCATTGCCAAGTATCGCGAAGCTCACGACAAGGAGCATTTCTGGCGAGAGATAGGCGAAGGCATCCGTCAGGTGGGCATCTTAGAGATGGAGATATACATCCTGGGCAATCGCTTGGTGATGATAGTGGAAGCACCGCTCGACTTCAACTGGGACGAGGCGATGGCCCGCCTGGCCACGCTGCCCCGACAGGCAGAGTGGGAGGCTTTCGTGGCCCAGTATCAGGGCTGCGAAGCCGATGCCACGTCGGATGAGAAATGGCAGATGATGGAGCGGATGTTCCATTTGTATGATTGAACATTGTGACTTATAATCCTACAAACGACTAAACACCATGAACAAATTTGAATTGATGACACTGCCCTACGCTCCTGAAGCGTTGGAGCCTGTGATTAGCCGCGAGACCATCGGCTTCCATCATGGGAAGCATCTCGCAACGTATGTGAACAACCTGAATGCGCTGCTGCCCGGAACGGAATTTGAGGGAAAGGCTTTGGAGGAAATCGTGGAGAAAGCAACGGGTGCTGTGTTCAACAATGCAGGCCAGATACTGAACCACAACCTCTACTTCGGGCAGTTCTGCCCCAAGCCTGCCAAGGCCGCTCCCGCTGGCAAGTTGGCTGAAGCCATCGGTGCACAGTTCGGTTCCTTTGAAGCCTTCAAGGAAGAGTTTCAGAAGAAGGGCACTACGCTCTTCGGTTCGGGTTGGGTATGGCTGTCAGCCGATGCCGACGGCAAGCTTGTCATCACGCAGGAGACGAATGCCGGCAATCCCCTGCAGCGCGGACTGAAGCCCCTGCTCACCTTCGATGTGTGGGAGCATGCCTACTATCTCGACTATCAGAACCGCCGCCCCGACCATCTGGCCGCCCTCTGGCAGATTGTCGACTGGGACGTTGTGGAGCAGCGATACTGCTGATTATGATCGTAACATAAAAACTCAGGCCTGCATTATAACGATGCAGGCCTGAGTTTTTATCTCGTCAAGCAGAGTCTGGGCTTAGTAGCCGGCATTCTGCTTCCAGTGGGTATTGCTGTTGAGCACATCCTGCGGGATGGGGAACAGACGGCACTCCTTGTCGAAGCGTGCTGTGGGGAATCCCTTCAGGTGGAAACCGTACTCATTCTCGAAGGTTCCGAAACGAATCATGTCGTTGCGGCGCCAGTTCTCGTCGAAGAACTCACGTCCGCGCTCGTCGAGGAGTTCCTGAAGTGAGGGCTCATGGTCGAGAGCAGGAGCACCGGCATAAGAGCGAATCATGTTGAACAGGCTCTGTGCCGACTGTCCGTTGGTGGCGCTGGCACCGCGCACGATGGCCTCAGCCTTGGTGAGCAGGATGTCAGCATAGCGGAAGATGGGCAGGTCGTTCGACTGGTTGCGGCCATTCTTGAAGTCTTCGGGAATCACGAAATACTTCACCGACTTGTAGCCTTGGCTCCATCCCTTCACGTCCTTGCCCGTGTTGAGCATGGCACAGTCGGCGGGATAATCCGTAACGGGCGAACCATATTCCACATAGTGCGCAGTGTTGTCGGCATCGGTCCACTTCAGGCGGATGGTCTTGTCGAGATGCACCACCTCACCATTGTAGGTAAAGAGGTTTTCGGTCTTGGCATACGTCGAACCATCATACATGTGGATATCGCCCATGAGGATGTTGTCGTTGCGCTCGTCGCCCTCCAGGCAGAAGAGGTCGGCCATCTCGGGAGTCATCGAGAAGTTGCCACCAACGGACTGTCCGAGGTCGGAACATCCGAAGTAGCTGTTGTTGCGAGCCTGGCGCCAGATGCGCGGGCGGCAATACTGGAATCCCTGTGCCGTGATGGCATCGTAAGGCATGGCATAGATGAAGTCCTTAATCTGGTTGCCATTGTTGGGCCAGAACTTCGAGCGATAGCCCGTGGCACCCTCGGCCAGGTCGAACTTGCCGCTCTGGATAATGTCGTCGCAGAGCTGTACGATGTCGTTCAGATGGGGGTTGCTGTAGGCAGCAGCGTCGTAGGCCGTGATGTCCGAAGCCGTATAGACGGGCCAGTTGATGTAAAGCTTCACGAGCAGTGCCTCTGCCATGTAGCGGGTCGGCTTGCCATAGGTGCTAACGTCGACGTTGTCGGGTAGCAGGGGGATGATTTCCTTCAGCTCGCTCTCTATCCACTGAGCCACCTGGGCACGCGGCGAGCGCTCGATGGCTTCGTCTTCGCCCACGAGATGGTCCAGGATCGGCGTATCGCCGAAGCCGTCCATCAGAATCCAGGTGTAGTAGGCTCGCATGGCACGTGCCGGAGCGATGCCCTCGGGCTTTGCATTCTCGCCGCCCATGTTCATGATGACGCGGTTGGCCTTGGTGATACCTGCCGTCACTTCGCCATACCATCCCGTGCAGGGGCTGGTAGCGTCGAAGTTGTGCAGACTGCATTGGGCATAGACACCGCCGTCGGCATAGTCGCCGTCGAAGCTGATGCCCACCCACTCGTCTGACGACAGGGCCTGAGCTTCCATATAGCGGCGGCCCAGCGTGGTGCGCAGATGGAAATAGACATCGGCCATCTGTGCTTCAATGGCCTCTTCGGATGTAGGATATTCCGTGAACTGTGCCTCAGGAGTCACGTCCAGGTCGGTGCAGCTGGTGGTCAGTGCCACCATACCTGCTGCTATCAATAGCTTGATATTTGCTTTCATATTCTTGTTGTGTCTTTTTGATTAGAAGTTGATCTTAGCACCAAAGATGAACGAGCGGGTGTGGGGATAGAAGGTCTCGCGATAGTCGATGCCCGGTGTCAGACCGCCAAGGTTGACTTCGGGATCGATGCCCTTGTAGCCCGTAAGGGTCAGCAGGTTGTTGCAGGTGGCATAAAGCTGTAAGCTCTTGGCCCATCCGTCCAGATTGCGGAAGGTGTAGCCCAGCGAAAGCGACGAGAGACGCAGGTAGCTGCCGTTCTCCAGATACTTGTCTGAGGGGATATGCGCATTGGCATCGGCCTGCCACTGCTTGTCGCCCACGACGTCGGCCAGCACGTTCTTGCCGCCGGCGAGATGTCCCTGGAAGCTGTAGTGTGCCCTCGTAGCATTCAGAATCTTGTTGCCCAGCACGCCCTGGAAGAAGGCTGTCAGGTTCCAGTTCTTGTAGGTCAGCGTGTTGTTCCATCCGTAGACGAGCTTCGGCTGTGCGTTGCCCACCTTCGTCTTGTCGCCGTCCTTCGGGTTCGATGTCACCCACTGGCCGTTGGCATCCTGATAGGTGTCGGCCTGAACCACCATGTTGCCACTCTCGTCGGCAGCCTTGTGCGACTCGATGTCGTGCACGATGAACACCGAGTTGCCATTGCTGTCATAGCCAGCATGCTGATAGGTCCAGAATGTGCCAAGAGGCTCACCCTCCATGATGCGCTGTGTGTAGCCACTCGACGAGATACCGCCGATGTTCGGGTCGCCCTCGTTGACATAGTCTACGCTGAATGTAGCGTTCGACAGCTTGTTCACCTCGTTCTTGTTGTGCGACAGGTTGATGGTGGTCTGCCACTGGAAGTCCTTGGTCTTCACGGGAATGGCATTCAGCGTCAGTTCCACGCCCTGATTGGTGATGTCGCCCACGTTGGCGCGAATCCAGTTAAGGGGATAGATGTTGGTTGAAACGGTGTAGTTCCAGATGAGGTCGCTGGTCTTCTTGTGATAGTATTCCAGGCTACCATTGAGGCGTCCGCCGAGGAAGGCGAAGTCGACACCCACGTTGAACATGGCCGTGCGCTCCCACTTGAGGTCGGGATTGGCGTTGTTCTGAGCCTCGATGCCGTACATTGTACGCGATGCACCGTCGCTGTTGACATACTCGAAAGAGTTGGTGTTCAGGCCATAAGTGGCGATGGCATCGTAAGCACCGAAGCCCATAGCGTTACCGCTCACACCGTAGCCCATGCGCAGTTTCAACTGTTCAAACACGTTCTGATTCTTCATAAAGTTCTCTTCAGCGATGTTCCAGGCTGCCGAAACAGAGGGGAAGGTACCCCAGCGATGGTCCTTGCCGAACACCGACGACCCGTCGCGACGGATGGTTGCCTGCAAGATATAGCGCGAGTTGAACGAATAGTTGGCACGTCCGTAGAACGAGATGTTGCGGATGGTCTGCTTCGACGAACCCGTCACGTCAGTGATGCCGTAGATGTTGTTGGCAAAGCGGAGGTTCCAGAACGAGGTGGCGTCGTTGTAGAAGTCGTTCACCGTCACGCCGAAGCCGTCGTTCGAGGTGCGCTCCTCCCATGAGTAACCAGCCATCAGACCGAGCTTATGCACCTTGTTGAAGGTCTTGTCGAAGTTGCCGTAGGTCTCGAAGGTCTGGTTGTGGCGCATATAGGTGTCGCGGTGGGCACGTCCGTTGTAGCCCTTGTCCATCTGCGTCAGGTGCGTCTCATACCAGCTGTAGGTGTTCTGGCCGCTGTCATACGAGTAGTTGGCATTCCACACCAGCCCGTCGACAATCTTCAGCGAAGCCTTCGTGATATACTGGATGCGGCGCCATTCGTTCTGGTTGGCATCCTCGTGGATCATCGACAGCGGGTTGTAGTTGTTTGAACCGACGGGCGATTCATACCACGAGCCGTCGCTGCCACGCACGGGGTTGGTGGGCGAATAGTAGTTCATGGCGTCGAGCACGCTCATGCCAGTGTCGGTGCCGCTGAGGCTCTTTCCTATTTCGTTGCCGCTGTTTCTTCTCATGGGCGGCACACCCTTGAACTTACCCTGCATGGCGTTCAGGCCGACGGAAATCTCCAGACGGTCCTTCAGAATGCTGGTGGTGAGCAGCGAGCGTGCGTTCACACGGTTCATGCCGGTGCCTTCCACCACGCCCTGACGGTTCATATAGTTGATAGACCCCATGTACTTCGTCTTCGAGTTGCCACCGGAGATGCTCACGTTGTGGTTGTGCGAGAAGCCCGTGCGCAGTACTTCGTCCTGCCAGTCGGTGTCGCCACCGCCGTCTTGCTCTGTGTCAATCAGGCCGCTGGCGCGCAGCTGGCTGGCCGAAGCCATGTCGAGCGTCTTGAGCACGTTGTCGAAAGCCACGTAGCCGTTGTACGAAACGTTGGTCTTGCCTTCCTGTCCGCTCTTCGTGGTGATGATAATCACGCCGTTGGCAGCCTTCGAACCATAGATGGCCGTGGCCGAAGCATCGCGGAGCACGTCGATCGACTCGATGTCGTCGGGGGCCACCATCGAGATGTCCACACCGGGAATGCCGTCGATGACGTAGTAGGGTTGCATAGCCTCACCCTCGCGGAGCGACGAAGCACCACGCAGCGTGATGCTGGGCGTGCCGCTGGGGTCGCCGCTGGTGGTGACAGTCAGACCGGCCACCTTGCCTTGGAGCATCGAGGCGGGATCGTTGAACACACCCTGGTTCAGGTCCTTGGCCTGCACGGTGGTGATGGACGATGTGACATCCTTGCGGCGCATGGTGCCGTAGCCAACCACGACCACCTCGTTGAGTGCCGTGTTTTCTTCCTGCATCACGATGTTCAGGCGTTGTCCGCGAACCACCACCTGCTGTGTGGTGTAGCCAATGTAGCTCACGTTCAGCGTCTTTCCCTGAGCTACTTGCAAAGAGAAGTTACCTTCTACGTTGGTAACCGTACCATTGTTAGTACCTTGCTCCACGATGCTCACGCCGATGAGTGGCTCGCCTTGTGCATCTTTGACCGAGCCTGTCACCTGCTGTGCAAACGCCGAGAAGCTGTTAAACAAGAGCAGCGCGAGCACAACGACCCACGTTTTGCCCCTCTTCTGAGTTTGTACGTTCATAAATTTTACTTTTAATTGAATGATATAAATTTAAAATAATATTCAACTCTATGTGCGTGCTAATACGCGTAAGCACTATTTATATATAGGTATATACGACTGCAAAATTAATAATCATTCTTTAAATATACAAGAAAAGTAGTAGAAAACTGTCTTTTTTCTTTGTTGTTCGCTTGTGAACAATGATTTTTTTCTAATTATTAGCACAAAAAGCGGAAAAAGTTTGCACAGATAAAAAAAATGTTGTAATTTTGCACCCGTTCAGTGGAATGAGGGGCTTGCAAAAGCCTCTCATTTTCATATATAAACGAAAATCGCTTATGATCAGCAAGAACAAGATTGAAGAATTAGTAGAGCAGTGGCTCGAGGGGAAAGACTATTTCCTCGTAGACATTGAAATCAGTAAGGACAACCGGATTGTCGTGGAAATTGACCATGCCGATGGCGTGTGGATTGAAGACTGCGTAGATCTGAGCCGTTACATTGAAGAACATCTGAATCGCGACGAAGAAGACTTCGAACTGGAAGTGGGCAGTGCCGGACTGGGTCAGCCTTTTAAGGTGGAGCAGCAATATCGCAACCACATTGATAAAGAAGTAGAGGTGCTTTCTGCAGAAGGCAAGAAGTTCAAGGGCATTCTCAAGAGTGTGGAAGGCCGCAGCTTTATTGTCAGCGTGAAGGAAAAGGTGAAGGTTGAAGGCAAGAAACGTCCTGAGTTACAGGATGTAGACCATGTCTTCGATATGGATGAGGTGAAATATACAAAATACTCGATTAGTTTCAAATGATGAAACGTTGGGTGTTCATACCATTAATAGTAAATTCGTAAAGCATATAATAATGGCAGCAACAAAGAAAGAGGCAGAAGGCGTGAGCATGGTTGACACCTTCACCCAGTTTACACAGGATAAGAATATCGATCGCACCACGCTGGTGAGTGTGCTCGAGGAGAGTTTCCGCAACGTTATCGCCAAAATTTTCGGTAGCGACGAGAACTTCGACGTAATCGTGAATCCCGACAAGGGCGACTTCGAAATCTATCGTAACCGAGTGGTGGTAGCCGACGGTGATGTGCAGGACGAGAACAAGGAAATCAGTCTCTCCGATGCACAGAAGATTGAAGACGACTATGAGGTGGGCGAAGATGTTTCAGAGCGTGTAGACTTCAAGAGGTTTGGTCGTAGAGCCATCCTTAACCTGCGTCAGACATTGGCTTCTAAAATCTTGGAACTGGAGCACGACTCACTTTATAATAAGTATAAAGATCGAGTGGGTCAGGTAGTCAGCGGTGAAGTATATCAGGTATGGAAACGTGAGGTACTCGTCGTCGACGAAGACAACAATGAACTCATTCTGCCAAAAGCAGAGCAGATTCCTAACGATCAGTATCGCAAGGGTGAAACGATTCGTGCCGTCATCCTCCGTGTTGACAACGAGAACAATAATCCGAAGATTATCTTGAGCCGTACAAGTCCAATGTTCTTGGAGCGTCTGCTTGAAGCAGAAGTTCCAGAGATTGAGGACGGACTGATCACGATTCAACGTGTGGCTCGCATGCCTGGAGAACGCGCCAAGATTGCCGTTGAGAGCTATGATGAGCGCATTGATCCTGTAGGAGCTTGTGTTGGTGTGAAGGGTAGTCGTGTGCATGGCATTGTACGTGAACTTGGAAACGAGAACATCGATGTCATCAATTATACCTCTAATACTAAACTCTTCATTCAGCGCGCATTGAGTCCTGCCAAGGTGTCGAGCATCAATATTGATGAGGAAAACCATAAGGCGGAGGTTTATCTCCGACCTGAAGAGGTGAGCTTGGCTATCGGTCGTGGCGGTTTGAATATCAAATTGGCTTCGATGCTGACAGAATATACCATCGATGTGTTCCGTGAGGTTGACGAAAACGAAGCCGACGAGGATATCTATCTGGATGAATTCGCCGATGAGATTGACGAGTGGGTTATCGATTCAATCAAGAAGATAGGTCTCGATACAGCCAAAGCCGTGCTGAATGCACCTCGCGACATGCTTGTCGAGAAGGCAGATTTGGAAGAAGAGACGGTAGACCATGTGCTCGAAGTGCTGCGTGCTGAATTTGAGCAGGAGCCTGAATAGTTCTCCAATCTTTTATGAGTAATATAGTTATATCGCTATTAATGAACATCGAGATAATAGTAAATAAGTAAATAAGTAAATAAGCAAGGTGAGTATCAGATTAAACAAAGCAATCAGAGAGTTGAATATAGGACTTCAAACGGCAGTTGAGTTCCTGGAAAAAAGAAATGACTTGGGCGAGGTTAGAGCTGACTTGAGCTTTAAACTGAGCGACGAGCAATACGATGCGCTCGTCAATCAGTTCAAAAAAGACAAGCAGGAGAAAGACCTGGCAGGAAAGCTCTTTCCAAAACATCCCAAGGAGAAAAAGCGTCCAGTGGAGCAGAAAGTGGAGACAATCACTACACCCAAGCAACTGTTTAAACCATTAGGAAAAATCGACTTGGACAACTTGGGAAAGAAGAGTGAACAGGTGAAATCTGAGACTCCCAAGCCTAAGGAAGAACCTGCACAGAAGGCTGCTGCCGAGAGCCCCAAGGTGCAGGAAAAAACGCAGGATCAAGCTCCAAAGGTTCAGGTGGAACAGCCGAAACAGGAGAAGCCTGAGGAGAGTAAGCCTGCAGAAAAGAAACCAGTAGAAAAACCTGAGCAGGAAAAGGTTTCGGAGAAGGCTGAAGTACCAGCTGAGGCTCCTGCACCCAAAACTGAACAACCAGCAGAGAAGGTTGAGGAAACGGATGTCAAGAAGGAAGTGTTCACCCTGAAGAGTGAGAAGAAAATGGCTCCGAAGGTGAATGTCTTGGGTAAGATAGATCTCGACTCGCTCAACCAGAGTACACGCCCCAAGAAGAAAACGAAGGAGGAGAAGCGCAAGGAACGCGAAGAAAAGGCTAAGCAGGAGCGTGAGGCACGTGCTAATGCCAATGGTGAGAAGAAGAAACGTTCGCGCATCACCAAGGAGCGCGTTGATATTGAGGCTGCTGGAAAGCAGGGACCCAGTAAGAGTCAGGGCGGCGGACAGGCCAACAAGAATGCCAATGCTCAGGGTAGTGGAAAGAAGAAAAACAAGAAGCGCAACCAGAAACCCCTGGAAGTGAACGAGGAAGACGTGGCACGTCAGGTAAAAGAGACGTTAGCGCGACTGACCAACAAGACTACCCAGAACAAGAAGGGTGCCAAATATCGTAAGGAGAAGCGTGATGCTGTTCAGGAACGTCTGCATGAGCAGATGGCTGAACAGGATGCGGCCAGCAAGATTCTGAAACTGACGGAGTTCGTAACTGTCAGCGAACTGGCTACCATGATGAATGTCAATGTGACACAGGTCATAGGTACTTGTATGAGCATTGGTATCATGGTGAGTATCAATCAGCGACTCGATGCGGAGACCATCAATATCGTGGCTGATGAGTTTGGATTCCAGACAGAATATGTCAGTGCTGAGGTTCAGAATGCCATCACGGAAGAGGAGGATGACGAGAACGACCTCGTGGCTCGTGCGCCTATCGTAACAGTCATGGGACATGTAGACCATGGTAAGACTTCTCTGCTTGACTTCATACGCAATACTAACGTGATTGCTGGTGAGGCTGGTGGAATTACACAGCATATTGGTGCTTATAATGTGGAATTGAAGGATGGCAGGCAGATTACGTTCCTCGACACGCCAGGTCACGAAGCGTTTACCGCTATGCGTGCTCGTGGTGCTCAGGTCACGGATATCGCAATTATTATCATTGCTGCCGACGACTCTGTAATGCCTACTACCAAAGAGGCAATTGCTCATGCTCAGGCTGCCAATGTGCCGATGGTGTTTGCCATTAATAAGATAGATAAGCCAGGTGCCAATCCTGACAAAATCCGTGAAGACTTAGCCAACATGAACCTTTTGGTAGAGGATTGGGGAGGTAAGTATCAGTGTCAGGAAATCTCAGCCAAGAAGGGTATCGGCGTGGACGATTTGCTTGAGAAGGTACTGCTTGAAGCTGAAATGCTTGATTTGAAGGCCAATCCTAACCGTAAGGCTACAGGTAGCATTATCGAGTCTTCGCTTGATAAAGGTCGTGGCTATGTGAGTACGGTGCTCGTATCCAACGGAACGTTAAAGGTGGGCGACATTGTGGTGGCCGGAACCAGCTATGGAAAGGTGAAGGCAATGTTCAATGAGCGTAACCAGCGCATCGAAGAGGCCGGACCTGCAGATCCTGCGATTATCTTGGGCTTGAATGGTGCTCCAACGGCAGGTGATACATTCCACATTATGGAAACAGAGCAGGAAGCACGTGAAATCTGCACCAAACGAACTCAATTGCAGCGTGAACAGTCGCTCCGTACAACGAAGACGCTTGGTCTTGACGATATCTCTCATCGTATTGCCTTGGGTGAGTTCCATGAACTGAATATCATCGTTAAGGGTGATACCGACGGTTCTATTGAGGCCTTGAGCGACTCATTCATCAAACTCTCTACGGAAAAGGTGCAAGTGAATGTTATCAGCAAGGCTGTTGGACAGATTTCAGAGAACGACGTCATGCTTGCTTCGGCATCAAAGGCCATCATTGTCGGCTTCCAAGTGCGTCCTTCTGCAGATGCTCGTAAACTGGCTGAGCGTGAAGGCGTAGAGATCAATACGTATAGTATTATCTATGATGCCATCGACGATATCAAGTCGACGATGGAGGGTATGCTTGACAAGGTGAAGAAGGAAATTGTCACCGGCGAGATTGAGGTTAAGCAGGTATTCAAGATTTCGAAGGTAGGCACTGTGGCTGGTGGTCTGGTTATCGACGGCAAGGTGCACAACAAGGACAAGGCTCGTGTCATTCGCGATGGTATTGTAGTACATACGGCAAATATCGATGCTTTGAAACGATTCAAAGACGATGCCAAGGAGGTGGCTACCGGTCTGGAATGTGGTATCTCACTGGTCAACTTCAACGATATTGTCGTAGGCGATATCATCGAAACCTTCACAGAAATAGAAGTTCAACAGAAACTTTAATCAAATATGGGCTGCGGCACACACCGCAGCCCTTTTCGATTAACCTTTTCATGACGATGAAAGACTACCCCTCACAGATGACTCCTGAGCAATCGCGCATTTTTCGCGACGACGTCATGAGTATCGTCAGCCAGATTCCTCGAGGAAAAGTAACCACCTATGGCATCATTGCTGCTTGGGCTGGATGGCCAAGCCACTCGCGCATGGTGGGACGTACGCTTCGTTATACCCCAGGCGCAGAGGCCTTACCCTGTCATCGTGTGGTGAACGCAGTGGGAAGAACGGCACCAGGTTGGGGGCAGCATCGAGTACTTTTAGAAAATGAGGGCATCACCTTTAAGGCCAACGGTCATGTTGACATGAATTGCCATCTATGGGAACCCGACATCAGGCTGTAAGCGGCTTGAAATTATAAGAGCGACAGGGTGTAGATGTAGACAACAGCAGCAGGGAAAGCCATCAGGGCGGAGTCGAAGCGGTCGAGCATACCGCCATGACCTGGCAGGATGTTGCCGGAATCCTTGATACCGATGGTGCGCTTGAAGAGCGACTCCACGAGGTCGCCCCATGTGCCGAAAAACACGACGACGAGCCCCAGACCCAACCACTGCCATATCGGAAGGATGCACCTTCCGAAGAATCCCGGCTGGTCGAGGTCGGCCACGAACATGTTGTCCAGGCAGCCGATGCCCCAGGCGGCCAGCAGCACGAATACGGCTCCGCCGATGCTGCCCTCCCACGACTTTCCCGGCGACACGCGGGGGAAGAGCTTATGCCTTCCCTGCAGACTGCCCACGCAATAGGCACCCGTGTCGTTCACCCACAGAAAGATGAACACCGAGAGCGGGAGCAAGGCATTGAAATGCACCTCGCCATCGGCCGAACCGACGAAAGCCAGTACGGGAATCATGCTCACGGGCAAGGCGATGTACATCTGCGAGAGCATGGTGTAAGCCCAGTTGTTGATGGGATTCTCCTGCTTGAGATAGAGTTCGCTGATGAACAGATAGACAATTGTCAGCAGATAAGGGATGAACACGCCCGACGAGGGCGTAATGCCCCCGACATAGCCGCACATGGCCAGAAAGAAATAGACGGCGGCCACCGTGCAGATGAATCGGTTGACCTGGGTCTTGGCCACGCGGTCGTTCACCAGTCCGCAGAACTCCCAAACGGTGAGCCCAGTGACAAGGGCGAAGAGGAAGAGCATGGCGAAGGGGTCGAGAAAACTCACGACGATGCACACTACATAGAAGATGCCGGTGATGGTGCGTTTGATGAAGTTGTTCATTGTCTTATGGGTTTGGAGTATTGGGCGTTTGGTCGGTCGGAGCCTCTTCTGTCTGCTTGGCATTGAGGGCTTTCTCTGCCTTCTGCAAGGCATTGGCTTCAATAATTTCCTGCGAGCGGCTGGTCCACGGACGCTTGCCGAAGATGCGTTCCACGTCCTCAGCGAAGATCACTTCGCGGTTGATGAGCAGTTCGGCCAGCTGGTTGTGGCCTTCCTTATGCTCTTCGAGCAATTCTTTGGCACGTGCGTATTGCTCGTTAATCATCTTCAGAACTTCTTCGTCAATCACCTTGGCTGTTGTCTCTGAGTATGGTTTCTGGAACGAATACTCTTGGTTGTTGTAGTAGCAGATATTGGGCAGACGGTCGCTCATGCCGGCAAAGGCAATCATACCGTAGGCACTCTTCGTGGCCCGCTCCAGGTCGTTCATGGCACCTGTGGAGATATGTCCGGTAAACAGTTCTTCAGCGGCGCGGCCTCCCAACAGGGCACACATCTCGTCGAGCATCTGCTCCTTGGTCGTGATTTGGCGCTCTTCAGGCAGATACCAGGCGGCTCCGAGAGCTTGGCCTCGCGGCACGATGGTCACTTTTACCAGTGGAGCAGCATATTGGCAGAACCAGGAAATGGTGGCATGGCCTGCTTCGTGAAGGGCGATGGAACGCTTTTCCTCAACGGTCATCACCTTTGTCTTCTTTTCCAGTCCGCCGATGATGCGGTCTACGGCATCCAGAAAGTCCTGCTTGGTAACCTGTTTGCTGTCGTGACGTGCTGCTATCAGGGCTGCCTCGTTGCAGACATTGGCGATATCGGCACCAGAGAAACCTGGCGTCTGGCGGGCCAGGAAGTCGATGTCGAGGTTCTCGTCTACCTTGATGGGCTTCAGATGAACCAGGAAAATCTCCTTACGCTCCGTCAGGTCGGGCAGGTCTACGTGTATCTGGCGGTCGAATCGACCAGCACGCAGCAGGGCCGAGTCGAGCATGTCCACACGGTTGGTGGCGGCCAGGATGATGACGCCGCTGTTGGTTCCAAAGCCGTCCATCTCCGTCAGCAGGGCGTTGAGCGTGTTTTCGCGCTCGTCGTTGCCACCCATAGCGGGGTTCTTCGAGCGGGCACGTCCCACGGCATCAATCTCGTCGATGAAGATGATGCACGGCGACTTGGCCTTGGCCTGCTGGAACAAGTCGCGCACACGACTGGCTCCCACACCTACGAACATCTCTACGAAGTCGCTTCCTGACATCGAGAAGAAGGGCACACCAGCCTCACCGGCCACGGCCTTAGCCAAAAGTGTCTTACCCGTTCCCGGAGGACCTACGAGCAAGGCACCCTTGGGAATCTTACCGCCCAAGTCGGTGTATTTCTGCGGGTTCTTGAGAAATTCTACAATTTCTTGTACTTCCTGCTTGGCTCCAGCCTGTCCGGCTACGTCCTTGAAGGTGATGCCCAGGTCGCCGCCCTTTTCATACATCTTGGCCTTCGACTTGCCCACGCTGAAAACACTGCCCATGCCTGTACCTCCGCCCATCCTTCTGAAGATGAGATACCAGAACAAGACGAGTATGAAGATGGGCAAGATGCTATAGAGCATGTTGTAGAACACGCCATCGCTCTTGTTTTCATAGCCGAAGTCGCCCGTGAAATGCTTTGCTGTGCGCTGCTGATCCACAAATTCCTCCAGCTTCTCCGTGCTGCCGTAGGCCACAAGGATGTAGGGCTGTGGTCCTGTCTGCTGAGCTCCGACCTTGAAAACCTCGCGAAAATGCTCAGCCTTCACGTACATTTTCAGCTCGCTCTTCGCCTTGTTGACCGTTATTTTCTGGGCGTAGCCTTTCTGTACATATATTTTAAACTGGTCGTAGCTTGTCTGTTTGTTGATACTGCTGCCGGTGGTACTGTCACCTCCGAAGAAATAGACGGATGTGAGCGCCAATAGGGCGAGGATGTAAATCCAGTTCATGTTGAACTTCGGCATCTTCGGCGCGTTGTTGTTATTGTTGTCTTTGGGTGCCATACTTATTCGCTGTTGGAAGTTAGATGTTGTGAGTTGGAATATTACATCGTTCGTTGATTAGTCCAAGTCGGGTATCTGTTCGATGGGTGCATCCTGCCAGAGACTTTCCAGACTATAGTAGCTGCGTATGTCTGGCACGAAGATGTGTACCATTACGTCAGTGTAGTCCATTGCCACCCAGACGGCATTTTCCCGTCCTACAATGCGAACGGGTTTCTCGCCAGCTCGTTCTCGGGCAAATTCCTCTACCGAGTCAGCGATAGCTTCTACTTGCATGGGTGAGTTGCCTTGACAAATCACGAAATAGCTGCAGATAGCACCTTCAGTGCCACGCAGGTCTATCACGCTGATACCTGTTCCCTTCTTTTCTTGGATTCCCTCAATAATTGTGTCAACCAATTCTTTGCTTCCCTCTACGGGAGCATCATTCTGTTTGTTTGTTTTTACCATCTATCTTAATATGTATATATACTTACAATAAATAATGATGCAAAGTTACACTCTTTCTCTGAAAAAACGTGCAAAAAAAGCATTAATTTGAGTTTTTTTTAAGATATGATGAAAAAAAATGGCAAAAATGCTTGCCAGTTCAAAAAAAAGCAGTACCTTTGCACCCGCATTCGAACAAAACGGATGTCCAGATATTGGGGTATGGTGTAATGGTAACACTACAGATTCTGGTCCTGTCATTCTTGGTTCGAGTCCGAGTACCCCAACTATCTTTACGAAAGCAGCTTCGAGGGAAGCTGTTTTTTTTTGTTGTTAGCCAATCAATGTAGGATGTCGATGTCGAGCGTCTCTTCAATCAAATCGATGAGCGTCGGCAGATCGTCGGTTTCGAAATCGCCGGTGATGCAGCGGGTGGTGTCGGAAGCCGCCAGTTGTACACCATATTGTTGGCCTATCTCAAGCAGTGCCTCGTTGACGGGCGTGTCCTCGAAGTGGAAAGCAGTCGATGATGGCTGGGTGGTGGGTGTAGGGTGGTGGGTGCTGGTTGTTGGGTGCTGGGTGTTGGGCACAGGGTTCCTTATTAACTCCGTAGAAATAAGGAAGATAGGGTGATTGTTTTAGCCCTTTTTCCTGCTGAGTGTGAGGGATGTGAGGGATAATATATAAACTTCGTATAGGAAATTATTTACCCCGGGGGTAAATACATTTCTTAGAAAAAGTTGCAAAAATATCCCTCACATCCCTCACACTACTGTTTTCCGATAGCTTATCCAAAGGTACTCACATTCGGAAATACTCAAATAAATTTGCCCGAAGGTCAATTTTCTCACGACTCAGCAAAAGAAATGCAAGCACTTCCTTTGCTTTCGCTGCTCGAAAATTTGGTATTTCACTCATTTAATCGTACCTTTGCAAACACAACCAAAACTATAAGGAATATGAAGAGTAGATTTTTTATTTGGGCAACGGCAGTCGGTATGATGACTGTTGCCTGCCAACAACCAAAAACGCCGACGGGAAGCTTCAGCAACGCAGCATTGACGGAACAAGAAACGGTGGAAGAAGTGGAAGAGCCAGCAACTGTCAGCGTAGAACTGACTGACACGACGATGACCTACGGCGAGCATGTCTATACGATGAAGGGTAACCTGACCGCCGAACAATACAACCGCGAGGCCGTTGGCCGCGTGACGTTCACTCATGTGCCAACAGACTTCATGGAGTTTGAGCGGGTGTACTCCGACTTCTTGGGCAAGACGCCCCACGGCGTAATGGCCATGATGCCGATGGCGATGGAACTATATGGACGCGACCGCGACTTAGGCGAGCGTTGCATCCGGCTGATCAACTACGATTCGAATGTCTCGTCGGTGCTTTCCATACTCAGAGTGAAGTTCAATGCTTCGGAGCATGCTCCCGAGAACGATACTTATACCCAGCGCTACCTGCCAGCTGCCGCGCTGAAAGGGGCTACTCCCGAGAATGGCTACACGCCCACAGAGCCTTATACCGTGGAGATGACAGCGAGCGTCAACCCGCACAGCGACCTGAAAATCAGTGGGAAAGGCCGCGTGGTCTACCTCTATATTTTGGGGGAAGGATGGGACACAAGAAAGCGCCAAGTGGAAGTGTTGCTGCCACCGGGCAACGGCGCCCTGCACAAAGTGTTCAACTGCCCTTCGCTCTATACCCAGTGTAAGACCATCGAAGGCGAGTGGAAGGGTCTGAAATAACTGATTGTTTGCTGTTACATGAACACGTCGAACTCATAGGTGTCGCCATTCACGGGGATGACAACGTGCAGGTAATCCGTCTTCTTGTGCTTGATGTTGATGTACCCCAAATGGTATGTGCCGGGGAAGATGGTGTTCGCCCGCCAGTAGTCTTCATCGATGAGGCGTAGCTGTTCTGCCCGATTGAATGCTCGTTCGTCGTTGCGCAGCTCCAGTTTGTCGCGCTGTATGTAGGCCTCCGTATCGTCGCCCGATTTCATGGCGAGTGAGGTTCCTGCGGCATCGACCATGTTCGATGCCAGCATTTCCCAAAAACTTTTGCGCGATATTTTCTTTCTGTACTGGGCATACGGCAACACGGGCAAGGTGTCTTTCTCTAAACGGTCGACATCGACGCCACATTCCACGAACTTGCGTGAATGGTAACGCTGGTCGTGTCGCACCTTCGGCACGCGGTAAGTGTAGGCCACGATGTCCTCGGGATTGAACAAGAACTCTTTCTCTCCGTCATAGCTGATGCCGATGTAGGGGCTGAAGCCGTTGCCGTCATACGGGTCGAAGGTCACCGTGAGTCCCTCGTCCTGACAGTAATACACTGTGCGGCCATCCTTCACATACGTTTCGTAGACTTTCTCGGCCGATGCCTGCAGGGATGAGCAGAGCAGGGCTGTCATGAGTAAAAACAACTTTTCCATAGTTCTTTCCTTTTGTTTCTTGTCTTTTTATGTAGCAAAAGTAAACAAAAAAGTAGATACGAAAAAACCGATTTCCCTAAAATCAAGTAGGGAAATCCCTATGGACGTTGTGATTTTTTGATGATTGGGATTGGTTGGGAAATCCCGGTAAATCCCAGAAAATCCCAACCATCCCAGAAGAAAAGAGACAGTTTACTTCACGGCAACGTCTTCCATCACCTTGCAGATGAGGCGCCAGAAGGGCTCAACAGTGGGGATGAGGGCACGCTCTGTGGTGGTGTGAGGTGACTTCATTGTCGGGCCGAGGCTCACCACATCGAGGTGTGGATACTTGCCCAGGATGACAGAGCACTCCAGACCGGCATGGTCTACCTGGATGATGGCATCCTCGCCGAAGAGGTCCTTATACTCCTTGGTCAGCAGGTGGAGCAGCTCAGAGTCGGGGTTGGGATCCCAGCCGCCGTAGTCGCCTGCGGTTTCCACCTTCATTCCAGCCATGTTGAAGCAGCTCTCCAGAGTCTTCACCATGCAGTCCTTCATGTCCTCACGGCTCGAACGGGCCAGGATCTTGAAGGCAGCTCTGCCACCTTCGATGTCGATGATGGCGAGGTTAGAAGAGGTCTCCACCACGTCGGGGTAAGAAGGAATCATGCGCATCACGCCGTTGTGACAGCCATAGATGCAGTTGATGAGGTTGTCCTGAATCTCCACGGGCACCTCTGTCTTCGGTGTTTCCACGTCCTCAGCGAAGAACTCAATGCCGCTCTCGATGTTCTTGTACTCATCGATGAAGTCGGCCTTCCAGTCGTCTACCAGTTCTTTCAGGGCTGCGACGTTCTCCTTCGGCAGGGTTAGCACCACTTCAGCCTTGAAGGGGATGGCATTGCGCATGTTGCCGCCGTGCCATGTGGCCAGACGAGCCTCGCACTGCTCGATGGCTTCGCGAACGAAGCGCACCATCATCTTGTTGGCGTTGCCGCGGCCTTCGTGAATCTCCAAACCGGAGTGTCCACCGCGCAGACCTTTCAGCGTGACGCGAACGGCAGCATCTTCCGGGTCGGTGTCCACCTCTTTGTAGTCGAGTGTGGCGGTTACGTCGATGCCACCAGCCGAACCGATACAGAACTTACCCCATGTCTCCGAGTCGAGGTTCAGCAGAATGTCGCCGTTGAGCTCGCCAGTGGGCAGGTCGTTGGCACCATACATACCCGTCTCTTCGTCGGCAGTGAACAGTCCTTCGATAGGACCGTGCTTCAGGTCTTTGGCTTCCATCACAGCCATGATGGTGGCAGCACCCAGTCCGTTGTCGGCACCGAGTGTGGTTCCCTTAGCCTTCACCCAGTCGCCGTCGATCCAAGTCTGGATGGGATCGGTCTCAAAGTTGTGGGTAGACTCCGGCGTCTTCTGCGGAACCATGTCCATGTGAGCCTGCAGGATGATGCCCTTACGGTTCTCCATGCCCGGCGTAGCGGGCTTGCGCATCACGATGTTGTTGCCAGCATCCTTGAAGGCTTCCACTCCAGCCTGCTTGGCGAAGTCGAGCAGGAATTGCTGTACTTTCTCTAAATGTCCGCTTGGACGCGGAACCTGTGTCAGTGCATCGAAGTTCTTCCAGATGCAAACAGGATTTAGGTTTTTGATTTCACTCATGATTAATCTTTTTTTCGAGGAGCGAGGAGCGAGGAGTGAGGAGCGAGAATACTGCTAAAGCTCTCTTCGTTCCCATGCTCTCTTTTGTTAATACTATTGTTTGTTTTGAAGTTTGTCATCTAATGATTTTCTTAAGCCGGATATGGTCATAGCTGTGCGGGTGGCCATGTCTTCAATCTGTTTGAAATCAGTATCTGATATATAACTAAGTGCCAAAGATATTTCCAATTGGCAAAGCAATTCTGTAAGTGAGGCGTAAGATACTTCCAAAAAATGAATCCTTTCTTTGATAGACATTCTGCCGACGCCTTCTGCAATGTTTGAGGGTATAGAGATGGCAGCTCTTCGTATCTGGTCACACAAGGCATATTGCTCTTCTTTTGGAAACTGCTTCAAAAGAGCATAAGTCTGTATAGTAAGTTCTTTTGCCAGTTGATAGCAATCTAATTTTCTGTAGTAAAAATCTTTCATGATAATGTCAATCTATATATTAACTCTATTGTAGTGTCTCAGAAGTATTCTCACTCCTCGCTCCTCGCTCCCCGCTCCTCGAATTAATTACGCTCACCTTAGAAAACGATAGCATGAGCCACGCATACACTCCGAGGAGAACCACCAGCATGGTCTGCACGGTATGCACGATGAGTACGAAGTAGAGGGTCTGGTGGTCGGCAACACCATAGAGGATGAGCATCGTCTTCACGGCAAAATGCCACGGACCCGCACCATTGGGCGTGGGAACGATGACGGCAATGCTGCCGACGATGAACGACACCAGGGCACAGGAAAGACCGAGGTGGGCCGTGAAGTCGAAGCAGAAGAAGGTGAGGTAGTAGTGGATGAAGTAGCAGAGCCAGATACCTACCGTGAAGAAGAGAAACAGCGGGATGTTCTTCACATCCTTCAGCGAGAGTACACCTTGCCAGATGCCGTGCAGCGTGGTCTTCACCTTGTCGTAGATGGAGAGGCGACGAAGGAGGAAATGGAGCAGTAGCAGAGCCGCCGCGCAACAGACGGCAGTTACAAACCAACCCGTCGTAGAGAACTGCAACAGCGTGTCCAAGCTGGTACCCGTCTTGTCGAAGAAGGTGCCGAAGACGCTCATCTGGAAGAGAATAGTGCCGGCCGTGATGAGCGCCACCAAGAGCGTGTCGATGGCGCGCTCAGTGACTACGGTGCCCAAGGCTTTGGCAAACGACGTGCCTTCGTAGCGTTTCAGTACGCCACAGCGCATGAACTCACCGATGCGGGGAATCACCAGACTGGTGGCATACGACAGAAAGATAGCATGAACGCAGGTGCTGCGTCGCGGATGCTCACCAATGGGGTCTAAGGTCTGGCGCCATCGCCATCCGCGGAAGGCTTGTGCCAACACGCCGAAGGGCAGCGAGAGGAGCATCCACGTCCAGTTCATTTCATTCAGCAACACATCCTGAATGCTCCGGAAGTCGAAATCCCGGTACATCCAGTAGAGGATAGCTCCGCCTAACAAGAGCGGCAGCAATATCTTCAGTGCTTGGCTGGTAATAGATTTATTCATTACGAGCGACAAAGTTACGGCTTTTTTTTCACTTTGTTGCTCTCTGTAGAGTAAAAAAACGCTAAAACATAAAAAAACAGGAGATGCACCCATCCCGGCAATTCCTTATCTTGCATTCCTCGTTCTTCGCTCCACACTCCTCGCTCCTCGATTATTTTCCAAGAAACTTCGAGCTAAGGTAGTTGTTGAAAGCATCTTTATAGTTGTCGCCGATGGGCAGATAGGCATCTTCGCCCAGCACGACGCGGTTTTTGTTCACTTCGCGAATCTTCCGCAAGTTGATGATGTAGGAGCGATGGATGCGCATGAATGTATTGGAAGGTAGACGCTCTTCCAAGCGCTTCATGCTCAGCAGCACCACCAATGGCTTGGGCTGCGAATCCAAATAAATCTTCAGATACTCGCTCATACCCTCCACGTAGCGGATGTCGCTGATGTTGATACGCACCGTTTTATAGTCGGATTTCAGGAAGATGGCATCGGCATCGACGTCTTCTGCCACGGTGGGTGGCTCTTCCACCACCACGCGGTTCTCCAGTTCGTAGCGATGGCGCACCTTCTGGGCAGCCCGCTGGAAGTCGGGTAGGCCGAAGGGTTTCAGCAGATAGTCTACGGCATCCACCTTGAAGCCCTCGATGGCATACTCTGAGTAGGCTGTGGTGAACACCACGAGCGGTGGTGTCTGCATCTGTTTGACAAACTCCATGCCGTTCAGGTCGGGCATGTTGATGTCGATGAAGATGGCGTCGATTACTTCCTTTTCCATGATTTCCTTGGCTTCGAGAGCGCTCTGGCAGGCACCCTCTAACTCAAAGAAGGGTATTTTGTTGACGTAGGCAGCCAGTTGGCGCAGGGCTAACGGCTCATCGTCTATGGCTAAACACTTGATCATTGGTGGTAAGATATTTCGGGTTGTTGATGGAATATGAGAGTTTCGTTCTGTCGGGATTCCGATGTGGTCAGCTCAGTGGCAGACTCAGATGCACATCGTAGGTCTCCGTGCCATCGGTCATCTCTAAGTGGTAGTTGTTGCCATAGAGTAGCGACAGCCGCTGGCGGATGTTGTTGAGTCCTACGCCACCTTGCAGCTCGTCGGTCTGTCGTTGTCCGGTGTCCTGCCGCTTGCTGTTGATGCAGGCGAAGTGGAGCTGCTGATCCTGGGTCGTCAGGGATATATGGATGAACGACTTTTGGCGGTAGCTTACGCCGTGTTTAAAGGCATTCTCCACGAACGTCATGAACAGCAGGGGTGGAATATTGGCTTCGGGCAGGTTCTTGGGGATGTCTACGGTGATGTCTACTTCGTCGGTATAGCGGATGCGCATCAGTTCGATGTAGTTCTGCAGGAAGTCCACTTCGCGCTTCAGCGGTATGCGGCTCTTGTTGCCCTCGTAGAGCATGTGGCGCATGATTTTCGACATAATGACAATCATCTCCTTGGCACGCTCAGGATCGATGTCCACTAAGGCGTGGATGTTGTTGAGCGTGTTCATCAGGAAGTGGGGATTGATCTGATACTTCAGGTATTCGAGCTGTTGCTCCAGCGTTTGCTGTTGCAGGCGTGCTAATGTCTTGGCGTCTTCGTCGTACTTGAAATAGATTTTGATGCCCAGGTTCAGACCGAAGAGCGACAGCAAGATGAGGATACCTATCATGTCGTTGAACCCGAAGTCGATGGGATGTTTGGCTGAGGCCGTTGGCGGGTGCATCATCGGAGGTGGCCCGATATTCTTGTCGATGGCTGGTGGGATATGAAGGGGGAGTCGGGCAGGGCCAGGACGTTGACATTGCACCAGTACAAATACCAGTGTGAGGGCGGTGATGGCAGCGAAGTAGCTCTTTTTCTTCTTCTTGCTGACTAAGAGTGGGGCTGCCCAGAAGTTGTGAATAAGAAACATCATGAAGAAGAGCACCATGGTCTGCCATACAATGTCGACCTCTTTCCACTGCAATCCTTTGACAGGAGCATTGTAGCTTCTGATGTAGGCAGTCATTACTGGTGTCAGGAAGAGGACGATCCACAAGGCTATATAGATGAGGTGTTCTTTGTGTTTGTGTATAGAGAACTTCATAGGCTTTTCCTTTTTTTGTTCGTGCTACAAAATTACGAAGGTTCAAGCACAGCAGCAAAAACTATCAACCAATTGCCTGCTTTGCTCAGCGAACGCTGCATATGGCCTGTGCCATTGCGTTGAGCTGAAGGCACTGCTCGCGGGTGATGGTGAGTTGCTCGTTATGGTGTTGCCACGGGGCGAGAATCAGCAGCTTGCCCGATGCACAGGTCTCCATGCTTCGGCCGGTAGGCTTGGTATAGGGCGTCAGGCCGTTCTCCACCAGGGTTATCACAGGCAGCCCCTCGTCTACAGCAGCGCGCATGATGGATTTCTCGCCCGGCGAGATGGAGGGCGAGACGAGGACGGCTCCCTTACGTGCCTGCTGCAGGAAGTTTTCCTTCTGCGTTTCTATCTCGTCGTCGGTCAGACTACGTGAGCATTGCACCTGTAGCTTCATCGGCCAGTCTAAGAGGAAGTGATTGCCGATGCCATCGAAGGTAAAGCCTCCAGCCTGTATATGCCGTTGCAGGCGGAAGAGGTCGGGGTGGTTGCGCTTCATGAGGAGACGCCGCGGGTTGTCGCGGAGGTAACACATCCACTTTTCAAACTGCCCTGCATGGAGCAGCAGCCTGTCGTTGTAGCCTTTCTCAAAGAGATAGCCTTTCTCCGTGCCTCCTCTCTTCTTTGTCCCATCTTTCCCTGTGTTCCCTCGTTGTTCCGTTGGTCGCTGCAATGCAGCGACGTACTGGACAGCCTGGGAAGCTGAAGGAAGAGGCAAAGCGTCTGGGGCCTTCTCAAGAAGCTGGCGGTAGGCCTTGTGACAGCCCACCTTGAAGCCGATGATGGCCTTTCCCAGATGGACGGACATCTTCTTTTGAACGAAGAGTATGCCGTGGAGATGGTCGGGCATCAGTTGGATGGCCTCTACCTTTATCTCTGGATGAAAGCGCTGGATGTCCCACCAACACTGACTCACAGCTTCGCCTAAGGCAGAAGGAACGTAAGCACTCGAAGAAGTACACCCCCTCCAAAAGTGACAGCGGCAATGTTAGTACCACTGCCGCTGTCACATTATTATTATATGTAGTGCCGAAGTCAGTCTTTGCTGTGCTGCAACTTCCACTTGTGTGGCAGCAACTGCACCAGTTCCTCCTTGGTGGTATCCTTCATCCTCGGCATCCTCTCGATGACATCGTTGAGGTAGTCCCTGGGG
>FLNX01004401.1_pt1 | contig 29547 bp, 35 predicted proteins | sample 1140341 | NCBI WGS metagenome assembly FLNX01 (sample SAMEA3878208, study PRJEB12797) | bioreactor metagenome | biome: Moose rumen | place: Sweden | collected 2011-10 | reverse complement strand
GGGGGGTATGGCTGTTTGGAAAACATGAAGAAACGTCAAGTCACACCGATTTGATGACGATAAACGTGATTTTACACAAAATTATTTAGGACACTATTGATTAAATTCAGTGGATAAGACCACTAATTTTGCCAACAATTTGGCGGTTTGAAATATTTCACCATTTTAGAAGATACCATGCTCGGATTCTACTTGCCTGCATTTACAAAGACCACGAAGCGCCGAGTCATACAGTCGCCAAAGTTCTACTATTTCGATGTAGCCATACCTAACCACCTGTTGCGTCGCACCCCACTCAAGCCGGGAACCGATGTCTATGGTCATGCTCTTGAACATCTAATTATACAGGAATTACGCGCATACCTCTCTTATTATTATGGGGAAGACAAGAAACTCAGTTACTGGCACACATTAGACAACAAATACGAGGTTGACGCTATCATAGGAGATGCAGAAGTGGCAGTAGAGATAAAGTCATCTAAAAACATTTCCAATAGCGACACAAAAGGGTTGAAAGCCTTTGGGGACGAGCATCCTGAGGCAAGACTGATACTCCTATCATTAGAAGAGAACCCACGAAAGTGCAACAATATTGAAATATGGCCCGTATGCGATTTTCTACAACGGCTATGGGCAAACAAAATTACGAGACAAATAAAAACGCCTATTTGAACTAATTTCCCAAGACAATGGAAAATTACGCAAAAATGTATTATACAAATTTGTATAATTAGAAGTTATTTACTACCTTTGCACCAGATAACGCTTACATTGTTATGAAGAATCCTTTTCTCACATTCGGTTATAAGGGGCCTGAATATTTCTGCGACAGAGTAGAAGAGACTAAACGCCTGACGACACTACTCACAAATGGTAACCATGTTGCCCTGATTTCACCTCGGCGCATGGGGAAGACCGGGCTCATTAAGCATTGCTTCTCGCAGCCACAGTTACAGAAGGATTTCTATCTTTTCATCATAGACATCTACGCCACAAAATCGCAGGCAGAATTGGCTTACAAACTTGGACAGGTCATCCTCTCTGTTCTGAAGTCGAAAGGGCGGAAAGCATGGGAGAGGTTCATTCAGACAGTCGCTTCACTGCGTACTGGCGTTACACTCGACGCACTAGGACAGCCCAGTTGGAACTTAGAGGTAGGAGATGTAAGTTCACCACAGATAACTATTGACGAGATATTCCAATATCTCTCCGATGCTGACAAGCCTTGCCTCGTAGCCATCGACGAGTTCCAAAGCATTATGGATTATCCCGAGAAGAATACTGAGGCACAGTTACGCACAAGCATACAAGAATGCAGCAACGCCTATTTTGTCTTCTCTGGGTCAAAGCGACACTTGATGGGCGAGATGTTCTCTTCGCCAGCCAGACCTTTTTATCAGAGTGCCAGCACAATGTCACTGAAGCCCATTCCTATGGAATCCTACACACGATTCATCAAACACCATTTCGAGAGCAATGGCCTGAGCATTACCGATGATGCCATCCAATACCTCTACAGTAAGTTTGATGGTACAACGTGGTATATCCAGAAAATATGCAATGAGGTTTTTGCTATAGCCGATCCTGGAAAGGTTTGCAACATTACTGACATTGACTATGCCATCGACTATGCCGTACACGAAAAAGAAGACACCTTCCAAGACCTGATGTCGAGGCTTACCGCCAAACAGAAGACTCTGCTAACGGCACTTGCGCGCTCAAGAAAGGATGTGAAACCTACTAGTGAGGAGTTTATCAGAAAATACAGGCTTACAACGGCTAGTTCCGTACAGAGAAGCCTGTTAGCCCTCCAAGACAAAGACATCGTCACGAATGAGAACGGTATGTATTATATCTACGATTATCTTCTGAGTAACTGGCTTGCCAGATAGCAGTGGGGTTGTTACCAAATAAGAGACTGTTTACGGAGGGAATAAAGTCTTGGAATCATTAAAATCACAAAAAACTGTGATTTTGCTTGCTTATCTCATTTTGTTTTTATATTTTTGCACTCAAATCACAATATGCTGTGAAATGAAAGAGATAGGAGAAAAGATAAAACAACGTCGTATAAAACTGGGGATAACCCAGACGGTCCTTGCTCAACTGGCGGGTATAGGCATTAATACCGTTGTGGCTATTGAGCGAGGCGAGGGAAATCCACGCTTAAAGACTTTGGAGGCTATAGCCAATACTTTGGGATTAAAATTGGACATGAGACTAAAAGAATAATCCATGAGAAAGTGTGATGTATATATAAGAGGTATTAAGGCTGGTGTTTTAGAAGAGACTGAGGAACGGAAGTATGTGTTCACCTACTTACCTGACTATATTATGACCCATAAAGAACTGCCTGTTTGTATTGCTATGCCTGTCAGAGAGGATGCCTACAAATCAGACCACTTATTCCCCTATTTCTATAATATGCTGTCGGAAGGAGCAAACAGGCGGATGCAGTCGATGCTACTCCATATTGACGAGCAAGACGATTTTGGCATTCTGATTGCTACGGCTCAAACTGATACTATCGGATATGTAACGGTTAAACCTACTGGACAATATGGACGCTAAGAATACTTTTAAGTGGACGCCTACAGTATTCCACCTGCCATACGAAAGTCCGCAAGAAGATACTGTTACAGAGACTGCCATGAATAACGTTGGCAGAATTTCCCTTTCTGGAGTTCAGCCTAAGTTCTCTTTGGTCATGGGCGAGGATGGATTGTATCACTAATATTGAGCGGATGACAACGCAAGAAGAAAAGGTCAGATGGTATGCCGAACACTCTTTCCTTTCAGAGAAACTAAAGAGCACCTACTGGAAGGATTACCATTTCCGATGCTCTATGCTAAAATAAACGAAGATCTTTGTCACAAGACAGATTCACAATATACCGTGATTTGGAGACTGTTTACGGAAGAAATGGCAAAGATCCCATTAGACAAGATAGCATTATACAGGATAAGGAGAGACTCTCTCCCTAAGCCATATGGCGAAAAAGCGATCATAGACAATATAATTACCTTTATATTGATAGATGAACTGACTATCTGACAAACTCTCAAGGGCTGTTTTGATACTGCTGAGAGCAGGCAAGCGATATTTTGTGATAAAGGCTTGCGCCATAGGAGATTTTACTTGATGTTCACAGGCTATCGCCGATATTAGCGCTGCCTGATTTGTTGTCAGCCCTGCATAATAATTCTCAAAAGCGACCTCCTCCTCATCTATCAGTTCCTGAATCGCCGCATCCACATCCTGCTCTGTAATGCCACCATGCATATTGCCGTAGACACGATTCAATGTTGCTTGGATGTACCAAGTCTGCCCCTCCACCTTATTATATAAATAGTGGAACACTGATTCTTGTAAAGGTTGTTTCCGCTTTGAGAAGTGGGAGTTGGCAAAAGCATAATATGCCGATTCGTCAATCTCCTTAATAGTTATTATTTGGGCACCTTGGTAAAGCGGTCGTTCTGGTGAGAGAAATATATTGGACATCATATGTTGTTGACTGCCTGCAAAAATGAAGTATACATTTGGCACAAACTGGATAAAGGAGCGAAGAAGGGCCTCTGTGTCTGCATCAGGGTATTTTGTGATTTGCTGGAACTCATCAATCGCGATATAGCACCGCCGTTCTGATTGTGCCAGGTATTCAAATATGCGTTGAAGCGACTGTTGCTCTTTACTCTTTGCGATGTCAAGCGAGAATGTCGGCATCTCTGTAGTTGCGTCGAAAGTCATTGTTGGACGAAAGGCACTGAAAAAGTCCTGAACTTTATGTAATGTACTCTGGGTTGGCGAGTCCAGCCTACCTAAGACATTACGAGCCATCAACTGAACAAATTGTTCTATTGTCTTTGTAGCAAGAATATCAAAATAAATACAGCAGACATCTGGCTGAACTTGCTTAATCTGTGAAAACACATGATGTATCAGTCCCGTCTTGCCAATTCTTCGGGGAGCAATCAAAGTAATATTGCGCTCATTGCTCAGTCCTTTGATTATCTTTTCTGTTTCTGTCGCCCTATCACAGAAATAGTCCTTCCCTTTGTAGCCATATACCACAAATGGATTATTCAGTTCCTTTGCCATAATACTTCATGTTTTACGCTTCATGTTTTATGAAGTACAAAAATAGATGTTTTCCAAGAATTATGCAAGCAAGTTACTCCTTTTTTTCATTACAGATTACTATTTTAACCATTCTTTACAAATGGTATAGACTTTCTCCTGAACTGCCTGGAGTTTGCTCTTTTGGGAATATTTCTGAATACCAATGAGCATATAAGCCTCCTTGCTTCAGATAGTCATCGAAAGCCGCTCTACGGAAAGCCTCTGCCTTGGTAGTCCTGCGGTCGGTGTCCACCTGTTTCATCACACAGAATTCCTTGAAAGAGAATGGATATAGCGCAATTTCCTTGCTCCGTCCCGATAAGTGCGTTGCCAGTTCACTGCTCAACAACTTGGCATTGCTCCTCATATTTTCGGCAAAGATACAAAATTTTCTTCTAAAATGCGATATTTTACATAAAATCTACTATGTAGAATGCGATATTCTGCAATTACAGTTAATAAGATCACACTATTTTGACGAGTTCCCCTAAGGGGAACGAGCAGTTACCAGATAGGTACTATAATTTAGGGTGATGCCTGCACATTAAAGCCCGAGCACCACCGCTGGGTCGATATTTAGCTTTCGACTCAGCTCACGCCCAATTTTCAATGACGGCTCACTCTTTCCATTCAGTATCTCGCTGACTCTGGCATTACTCAATCCAATCATCTCAGCCAACTTCGACTGCGTGATGCCCATTTCATAGAGTCTCAGTTTGATGATGTCTATCAACGCAGGCTTGCCGATGGGATAATGAACATCCTCATACTCCTCTACCAGGTCCGATATCATGTCCAGTTCCAAATAGTTGGGGTCGTCCACGGGTGTATTGTCGTTTACCAGTGGAAGCAGTTCCTCAATTCTGTTCATGGCTGCTCTGTATGCAGCCTCGCTCTTTATTTGTGCCATATCCTTAAATGTTTTGAATGTTCTTAATTGCATCATATTCCTTGTGCGTTCCCACGAATCGGATATATACCGTCTTCGGAGTAAACAGAATCAGCACCACCAGCCGATAGTCGTTCCCCTTGATGTTGAACACATACCGCTGATTGCCAACCGCATCAACACTGTTAAAAGTACTCTTCATATCTGCAAAGCAAGTCCATTCAGACTTCTTCGTTTTCTCGTACCATTCCTCAAGTGCAGACTTTGCCTGAGGATTTTTGGAGTAGTATTCTACCAAGGTGCTTTTTGCTATAATTCTCATGACGTTTGGAATTTGTGGGCAAAGATAATAAGAGTTTTTAGATTTTCCAAATATTTTTCGGAAAATCTAAAAAGTGACAATATGCAGTAATACCTAAAAAAGGTACCTACCACTCATACTCCTCCTGCTCACCGTCATAAACGAGGTCGCCCGTCCATCCATAGTGACGGCAGGCATCAGCGATGACCTGCTGTTGCTCCGGAGTAATCAGCCGCTCCCCTTTCCGCATCTCAAAATAGATTTTACGACCGAATGCCGCAATGAGGTAACCGCGGATGGCATGCTCTATCCTGCCCGGCATGTCATAATAGAAACGGGTCAACCCCCATTTCATCATCACTCGCCGATGCTCACGGTACATGGGACAATCCTCTGTACCCATCTTAGGATGCAGGGGATTCACGGATGTCTGTGCCATCGGAAGGGTACTGGCATAACGCCCCACCTCGTAACGCAGACAATGACCGCGCAAGGGACACTCATTGATAAAACACACGAGATAACTGGATACTTTCTCACGGAGGATGTCCTCCTCGCTCTGAATAGTCGCGAGATTAGTTGATGATTTACTTTGTCGTTTCATGATACAAAGATACTACTTTTTTGTGATACTACAAAATATTTTATTGAAATAAATATTAAAATATAGCATTAACCATCACTTTTTATATTAATTAATTGTTTTTCAAAGGTTTAATGCGTGTATGTTACTATTTTAACCATCACCAAACCATCACGAATAACCTATATCAATGAGGGAAATAGGTACTTTTCAACCCATTAAACGTTAATAAATACTTTATTTATAGGCAGTTCCGAAATAGTTACATTGGAGGGAACTATCAGTTTCTACTAAGGGAACTAATAGTTTCCACGGAGGGAACTAACAGTTTCCTTTGTTGGAATAAGTGGGAACTAATATCGGAATGAGTCCTTTGGACTATCCGAATAACCCTTAATTGGCATTCGGAGTGACGGTTCAGTTGTTATTTCGAAGGAAACCTACACGGGTTAACTATCTAATTATCAAACCATTAATCTCAAGAGTGACGGTTAAGACTACTATTTAAGAAATTTTTCAAATGAAATTCTTTGTTTTGTGCTTATTTATTCGTATCTTTGCAGGAAATTGCATTAGCCATGACTACAAAAGTAACTATTATCAAGAATTATCGCTACAAGGAGACCCTGCGGCAAATCGATTTAGAAGAGTTAATCAACAGCATCCGTTCCTGTCAGTATGCCCAGGAAGTAGGCGAACTGCGAAAAGTATACCCCTTGGTGAAAGGACACCTTGCGGGTGACGGTTCACTAACCACCAGGATACCAGCCATCAAGGGGCTACCCCGTGTATGTTTCGCTTTCGAGATGGTCACTCAAGGTGCCAACCGGCTTATCAAAAGTTACACAGGAATGGTGCTGCTGGAGGTCAACAACCTCCCTGGTCTGGAAGAGGCTGAGGCTGTGAGACGAGGGGCCGCAGAGATGCCCCAGACGATGATAGCCTTCACGGGAGCCGACGGCATGTCGGTGAAAATCGTATGCTGTGGTGAGTTGTTCCCTAACGATGGAGGAGGACTTCCAGACGATATCGAGGACATCCGCAACTTCCATCAGAATCTCTATGAACGGGCACGACTGATCTATAATGGACAGTTAGGGGTGACCATCGAGAAACTGGAACCCGTCCCAGAGCGTATCTGTTACCTGTCTGCCGACTCGAAGATCGTGTACAACCCACTTGCCGTCCCCATCTATGCCCATGCCGAGAAAGCGACGGACGGTAACCTGCGTACCATCCAACTGTCAGACCAGACAGAGGGGAGCATGGACTACAACCGCATCATTTCTGTTCATACCGCCTATGAGTTTAATCTGACCAAGGCACTCGATGACGCGGAGGGTATCAGTGATGCCGACCAGCAACGGCATGTCGTATTGACAAAACTGGCGGAATACTGTCAGAAGACGGGAATCCCGATGGCACTGGCTTGCCAGTTGGCTAAGGGGAAGTCGTGGCTGAACAAAGACCCTTTACTGGTCGACAAGGTGTTTGAGAACGCCTATCGCCCCGCACAAAGCAAGGGTTACAAGCAACGGAAGGGTATGAACCTGACCGCCACGATACCATCGGAGGCGTTATTGACGATGAAGATCAACCTCTTCCTGAACAACAACTACGACCTGCGCCGTAATGTGATGAGAGGAGTGGCGGAATACAGGGAGCGCAAGGGACTGGGATTCTCCTTCCAAGACCTGACGGAGGAGGCTCGCAACTCCATCACGATGAGGGCACTGGAACGGGGCATCAAATGCTGGGACAAAGATATCCGCCGTTATGTGAACTCCAACGACATCATGCTCTACGACCCTATCAATGACTATCTCGACCAACTGACACCATGGGACGGAGAGGACCGGGTGACACCCTTGGCACAGAGGATACCTACTGACTACGAGAAGTGGACCGACCTGTTCCATATCTGGATGCGCTCCATGGTGGCAATGTGGCTGGGGAAGGGACAGTTGACCGGTAATGCCCTCGTACCTTTATTAATAGGCAGACAGGGATGCGGCAAGTCGTCCTTCTGTCGTTTACTATTACCCAAGGAACTGCTGGACTATTATAACGACCGTATCAACTTCAAGAACGAGGCAGACCTGAACCTGGGGCTGACCTCCTTCGCCCTCATCAACCTCGACGAGTTCGACAAGATCACCCAGCGGCAGCAAATCGTACTGAAATACCTCTTATCGACTGCCGACCTGAAATACCGTCCTCCATACGGGAAAGCATATACCACCAACCGCCGTTACGCCTCGTTTATCGGCACCACCAACGAGCAGACTCCCCTCACCGACCCTACCGGCTCGCGTCGTTTCATCTGTGTCAGCATCGATGGTGACATCGACTTCCAGACACCCGTCTATCACGACCAACTCTATGCCCAGTTGAAACAGGAGATCCGCGAGGGGGAACGCTACTGGTTGACCAAGGAGGAAGAGCAACGGCTGATGCGCCACAACCTGCAATACCAGCAGTTGAACGGACTGGGTGAGATGATCCTGTCGCTCATCCAGAAACCCCGTGAGGATGAGGAGGGCGAATGGGTATCGCTGAAAGAACTGTCCGCATTGCTCAAGGAGCACTTCAAAGGTTATCAGGAGGAGGCAAGCAGTCTTGTCAAATTAGGCAACTACCTCAACCGTCCAGAATACAAGTTTATGAGCAAGCGTACCAATAGCGGTGTGAGGTACTGGATCAAGAAAAGAGTAATAAAAATATGGCATGACAGACAATAATATAATAAGGTATGCCGTTTTATAATAAAATAAGCTGCTGATGGAACATAACTACCCATATATTTTTGATGGAATGAATGCTTTTGAACGAGAGGTGAAACGGTGGTTTGACTTTTTGTTCTCAATTATATTCCTGATACTTTCCTCACCTCTTTTCCTCTATTGTTATCTCCGCATCAAGAGAGATGACGGGGGAAAGGTGATATACAAACAGGAACGTATCGGCAGGTTCGGACGACCTTTCTACATCTATAAATTCCGCAGCATGAAAGAGGATGCGGAGAAAGATGGACCTGAATTATGTAATCAAGAGAATGAGGACCGCTTGACAAACGCCGGTAGATTCCTACGTAGCCACCATTTAGACGAACTGCCCCAGTTATGGAACGTACTGAAAGGCGATATGTCGTTTGTTGGACCACGCCCAGAGCGTAAATACTATATCGACCAGATAATGAAACAGGACTGTCGCTATAAATACCTGTATCAGATACGTCCTGGTGTCACCTCCTACGCTACTCTTTACAATGGCTATACAGACACGATGGAGAAGATGCTCAAACGACTGGAGATGGACTTAGACTACTTACATAAACGCTCCTGGTGGGAAGACATCAAAATCATGGTCCTCACTGTCGTTCATGTAGCCGCTGGCAAGAAATTCTAATACTTTCGGAAGTGCAGGCGCAACATCTTTGACTGCAAAAGCATGTCATCGCTTGACAATTCCAATACCTTGTAACCTTCCTCTAACTCATTAATACCAAAACGACGCAAAGTTTCCACATCCTCAACAGGAATATCACCATGATCACGATCACTAAAATAGGGGGAAGACAATTTTAACGAGTCCTTTGTATGTTCAAAAGAAAATATCACATCGTTTGTCACATCACCTAAAACAGCAGTTCTCACTTCCAGAATCTTACCTTGTACATTCCACAAATATTGCAACTCACGCATATCAGTGACACTTCCTGTCTCAAGTGTGTCAACCATCCGCAAATACCACATCCCGTCTAAGTCGCCGTTATTGGAATGTTCAAGGCTGCAAGCGGTCATAAGAGCATAGAGCCCAATAAGACCTATCAAATATTTCCTCATCTTCTTCTCCATTGCAATATTCCCGTTTTTGTCACAGTCAGTTGTATTCCATAGTTCTCACCATAAATTTCCCCTGAATCCATTCCAAGACTTCCTTTCAACAGCCAATTATGAGGTAATTCATAAGAGGCTTCAGCAAGAACACAGAAACTCTTACGTGGGTCAATATAAGGACTATAATAGGTTCCCCATCCTTTCTGATAAGTGGCAAGCACCCGATAGTGCAGATCCGGCAGAGGATTACCGCTCAGACCTACATGCCAAGCCCAGAAACGGTTATTCTTAATCTCTATATTTCCGTTTTCATTATATAAAGGAGACAAATACAAGGGATTACCCATCACCTGCCCCCAATGCTGCCAACCCGTAAAGATATGGTGATTGTAGTAATTGTCACGACCACTGATATGCGTACTGATATTCTGCGTATGGTCGTGGTAAACAGGACCACTCTGATACTTGGTATAGATATACTCCAACACGATATTGTTCAACCATGTTTTTTGCTTGAGTTTCAGTTCCACACCTAACATAATGTCTTTGAGGGAATACAGGAAAAACTTGCGTTTCTTCTTGACATTCCATTCCTCCCCACTTCCATAACCGTCATAATCCAAAAAGAACATGGAGGAATGATCCTCAAAGAAATGATCAGCGTACAATCCCAAATACCAAGTGTCATAATCGAAATTCAAGCGTATCAACCAACTGCCTAAATGATTACCACCAGCATTTTCATAAGCACCTGTCTCACCAGCCTCCCCTGTATCTGTACCGCCGAAGGTAAGAGCATGCCAGAATGCTTTCAGTCCAGATTCACTTTTAATTTCCTCACCATGAGTGAAAGAGGAGCCTCCGAACTGAGATGCCATCTCAAGGCCTAACTCCAAGGACACAGGCATGAACTTATAGTCATTACCTATTTTCAGATAACCTGCCTTGGAATGATAGAGAACACCCTCCGTATATCGCGATTGCATACGAGAAAAGTCCTTCTGCCATTTACTGTCGGTGTATTTTCCGTAGGCGATATGTCCTTTAATACCAACCCAGCCGTTCGTACCGGGAATATCCCAATAATCAGGCAAGGCAAGTCGCACTTGGGGCACTGGACGGGCATTGATACCTAACGTCTGGGCTCCCGTACTCAGTTCCTGGTTCTTCAATTCCATTGGGTATTCCTTGCTTCCTACCGTCAGCACTCCCTTCAGCCAGCGTCCCTCTACGTATGCTTGCTGCACTATCAGCCGACTGGTGTAATGTCCAGCAACAGCAATGTCAAGTCCATAGCCTACTCCCCAGCGGCGACCATTGTCACGGTTTAATGGACGACTCAACGCACCACGCAGATAACCATTCGCTTTCTCCAGTGAACTGAGTCCATATTTATTGGCATTAAGCCACAGAGGAGTATGGTCACCTGCCGATAATGAGGCCTGCATCTCCACCTTATAGTCAAGACTGTCGAACAATGGGCAACAGTCTTGTGCATACGCATGCGTACCTATTATATATAATAGAAAAACTACTAAATATCTCATACTGGATGCAAAGATAATAAATTATAGGGAAATTCCCCCACCTGTTTAGGGAAAATCCTTTGTAAACCCCTATATTTCTTCTTAATTTTGCATCGTAAACAAGTAACAAAATGTTGAACCGATAAAAACAAATGAGTATGAAGAAGATGATGATAGCCCTGGTAACAATGCTGTTAGTAGCAGCAACGGGCAAGGCAATGAGTTACGAGCAGGCTCGCAATGAGGCTCTCTTCCTGACGGACAAGATGGCTTATGAGTTGAACCTGACCGAAGAGCAGTATGAGGCCGCTTATGAGATCAACCTCGACTATCTGATGGGAGTCACCAGTTATGATGACGTGTATGGCACTTACTGGGAGCGTCGTAACCTTGATCTGAGTTATATCCTGCTCGACTGGCAGTTAAGCGCTTTCCGTGCGGCTACCTATTTCTATCGCCCCCTCTATTGGGCTGACGGTTTCTGGCACTTCGGTATCTACGCCCGCTATCCGCATCGTGACTACTTCTTCTATGGTCGCCCGGTATTCTACGCCAGTTATCGCGGAGGTCATGCATGGCATGTAGTAGGTGGAAGAGGTTGGTATCATGGTCGTCGTGACCACTTCATCCATCAACACGCTGGAGGACATTTCGGTATGCGTGACAGTTGGAACCGTGGGGACTATCGCCATCATCACAACAATGGAGTACGCCACAGTTCTACTCGTACGACAGTGAACCATCACGACATGAATCGTGGACATAACAACGGTAGCAATAACCTCAATCGTGGACATAACAACGGCAATACGCATCACAACATGGGGCGTGGACAAAATGAGAATCGTAGCAACAGAACGATAACGAATACAGGGAATCGCACACCTCGCTCATTGGGTGGCTATCGCAGTAACAGCACACCACGCAGCACCTCTGAAGGCGCAACTTCTCGTCACAGCAGCGGCTCATTCAGCAGAGGCAGTTCCTCTCATGGTGGAGGACACAGCAACGGAGGCGGCCACAGTTACGGAGGCGGCCACAGTTACGGAGGACGTCGTTAAGACACGCACCTCAGCATTCATCATCCGTTGTACTTCTCTCATCGAACACGATGCATATACGGCTAATATCGCTTTATTGATAATACCGTGACCGACAGCCACCACTCGTTTTCCCTCGTAGGTGGCTGTCATTTTTTGCAGGAAATTATGGGCTCTTTGCAACAGGGCTTCCTCTGTCTCAATGTCATCGGGCCATACCTCTCCACGCAAACCGGGAATGAAACGTCCCGTAAAACTACCCCAGTCCCGCTCTCTGAGCAAAGGAGAAGTCAATACGGATAGCCCATGAGGAGCCGCGATAATCTCCGCAGTCTGGATAGCCCTGTACAAGTCACTTGACACCACAGCGTCAATGGGCTCTACGGAAAGACGCTCCGCCACCTGTCTTGCCTGTTCCCTACCCCTTTCATTCAGTTCTCCCTGCGTCTGTCCCTGCATGATCTGACGGGCATTATCCACCGTCTCTCCATGCCGTACTAAGTATATGATTGTATCCATCCTTGCAAAAATAAGAAGAATTTTTCAATTCTCTATTCCCTTTCTCAATTATTTTTCCTAATTTTGCAAAAACAAAACAAGAGAAAAAAGACATGAAACTATTACAAAGTTCTATTTTCCGCGCCTTGTGCTCCATCGTGATTGGTATTCTATTGTTGAAATACCCCGATAACTCTGTTACCTGGCTCACGATGGCAATTGGCATTTTATTCCTGCTGTCGGGTGTCATCGCCCTGATATCTTATTGGAACGCCCGTCGCCATGCTGGGGAATATACCATCACTGACGCTCAAGGCAATGTCCTCAGTGGATCACAACCTGCTTTCCCGTTGGTAGGTATCGGCAGCCTGATTCTCGGTCTGACCCTCGTCCTAAGCCCCGATATGTTTGTACGCTGGCTGATGTATATCCTCGGAGCCATGCTGATACTGGGCAGTATCAACCAACTAATAGTATTGGTGGTGGCACGTCGTTACGGCTCTATCGGCACTTTCTTCTGGATTGCCCCTATCCTTATTCTCATCGCTGGCATCTTTGTCTTCGTCAAACCCATGGAAAGTGCCGAACTACCTATGATCATCTTAGGATGGTGTATGCTGCTATATGGTGTGACGGAGACCGTCAACTCCCTGATGGTCTATAGTCTTCGCCGTCGTATGAAGCGCCAGCAACAGGAACAGGCAACAGGACTGGAAGTTGAGGAGATTGTCACGAACGAGAAAGAGAAACTGCCTCAACAGCCTACGGAAGAGGTCATTGAGGAGATCTCGCAAAGTGACATCATTGTAGAGGAGGAATAAAAAGTTCTCCCAAAATTTTGTGGAGTCCGAAAAAAATTCGTACCTTTGCAACCGCTTTATGCGAACAAAACAAGTAATAATAAATAAGTAACAATTAAAATGAAAAAAGGTATTCATCCAGAAAACTATCGCCCCGTCGTGTTCAAGGACATGTCCAACGGTGATATGTTCCTTTCGCGTTCTACCGCAAAGACGAATGACACCGTAGAATTCGAAGGCGAAACTTACCCAGTGGTTAAAATCGAAATCTCGAGCACCTCTCACCCCTTCTATACAGGTAAGAGCAAACTCGTGGATACAGCAGGTCGCGTAGACAAGTTCATGAGCCGCTACGGTAAGGCTGCGAAGAAATAATATTTCCACGTAAGAAAGATAAAGGGTGCTGCCTGGGTAGTTGCATATGCCAAGGATAGCACCTTTTTTAATACTAACCCCTTTATTTACCAACAATGAAAACTGTTTATGATTTCTCTGTCAAGGACAGAAAAGGCAAGGACGTATCGCTGAAAGAATATGCGAACGAGGTTTTACTAATTGTCAATACGGCAACAAAATGCGGATTTACCCCTCAGTATGATGAACTGGAGGCACTCTACAAGAAGTACCACAGTCAGGGGTTTGAGATTCTCGATTTCCCCTGTAATCAGTTTGGGCAACAGGCTCCTGGCACGGATGAGTCCATCCATGAGTTCTGCAAATTGAATTTCGGAACGGAATTCCCTCGTTTCAAGAAAGTCAAGGTGAACGGTGAGGACGCAGAACCCCTGTATAAGTTCCTACAAGAACAAAAGGGCTTTGCTGGCTGGGACATGACTCACCCCATCGCTCCAATCCTGGAGGATATGCTTTCAAAGGCTGACCCTGACTACAAGCAGAAGCCAGATATCAAATGGAACTTCACGAAATTCCTTGTCAATAAGAAGGGACAGGTGGTTGCCCGCTTTGAGCCAACGGAGAAAATCGAGAATATCGCCAAGCAAATCGAGGAGTTGCTTGCCTAACTATCATGCATAACAGACTATCATGACAACAACGAAATGCTTAATCATAGGTAGTGGTCCTGCAGGATATACTGCTGCCATATACGCCTCCCGTGCCAACCTCCAACCTATCGAATATTGTGGCATTCAACCTGGAGGACAACTGACACAGACTACTGAGGTGGAGAACTTCCCCGGTTATCCGCAAGGTGTGGATGGTAATCAGATGATGATGGACCTCCGTGAGCAAGCGGAACGTTTCGGCACAGACATCCGGGATGGGTCTATCACTAAGGTCGATTTCTCGAAAGCGCCCTATCACTGCTGGGCAGAGGATGGCGAGGAGATTATCGCTGACACGGTGATTATAGCCACAGGTGCCTCAGCCAAATACTTAGGACTGGATGACGAGAGGAAATACAACGGACAGGGTGTCTCGGCATGTGCCACCTGTGACGGTTTCTTCTATCGTAAGAAGACAGTAGCCGTAGTGGGTGGCGGTGACACTGCCTGTGAGGATGCCCTCTACCTGAGTCATCTCGCTAAGAAAGTCTATATGATTGTTCGTAAACCATTCCTCCGTGCCTCGAAAGTGATGCAAGATCGTGTTATGGCTGCAGAGAACATCGAGATTCTCTTTGAGCATAACACTCTTGGACTCTATGGAGAAAACGGTGTGGAGGGGGCTCATCTCGTGAAGCGCAAAGGAGAACCAGACGAGGAGAAAGTGGATATTACCATCGACGGCTTCTTCCTTGCTATAGGACACAAGCCCAATACGGATATCTTTAAGGAATGGTTAGACACAGATGAGGTAGGCTATTTCAAGAAAATAGACGGTACACCTCGCACTAAACTATCTGGCATCTACGTTGCAGGTGATTGTGCGGATCCTACCTACCGGCAGGCAATATCCGCAGCAGGAAGTGGCTGTCAGGCAGCCATCGAGGCGGAAAGATACCTCCTGTCTAAAGAATCCTAAAATCATCTAATAATATAGGACTTTTCTATAAAAACAAAAAGACTCGCTTCACAGCGAGTCTTTTTAATACTTTAAAAAACTAAATTAATCAACCATAAACCTTAACCATTAAAAATCTAAACAAAATAAACATTTCAGAACCTCACGTTCTTACTTAAAATCAGTTTCAGAAAATAATTTTTCCTTAACCGATGCAAAGGTATCACTTTTACGGAGTTTTCAAGTTCACTTATCATTAAATATGGTTCAAAATGCGTGAAAATCGCATTTTCCAAACTACAAATAACGGATTTCAAACCTTTTTGAACGCTAAAACGACTTTTTAGCAACTTTTATTTCTGATAATTCAGAAAAAACACTATCTTTGCACAAACATCTATAACATAACTATGAATCTTATAACCATCATCATACTGGCAGGCATCATACTACTGATAGTGCTTTACCTGATAGGAAGAGCCCTGTATATCCGTAGTGTGAGAATACGTAACCAGTTGCAGATGAGTTATGTATTCACCAATATCACCCACGAGTTACTAACCCCACTCACCATTATAGCAGCCTCCATAGAACGACTACGTAAGACAGCACCGGAAAATGTACGGGATTACGACCTGATGGAATTGAATATCGCTCGTACAGTACGTCTTCTACAACAGATCCTCGAAACGAGCAAGTCACAGGCAGGTGAGTTGAAACTACGGGTAAGCAATGGGGATGTGATGGATTATATCCGAGAGACAGCACTCTGTATAGAGCCCTTGATGGCAAAGAAAGGATTAGAGTTCATCGTACGCTGCAAACCCGAAAGTATGATGGGATGGATAGATACCGACAAACTGGACAAGATTATCTTCAACCTGCTGTCGAATGCAGTGAAATATACGGAGAAAGAAGGTAAAGTGATAGTTGATGTCACCACCAACTCCCGCTACGACAAGGTCATCATACGGGTCAGTGACAATGGAACGGGTATTCCACATAATAAGATGAAACACCTCTTCACTCGTTTCTATGATGGAGAATACCGTAAGCACGCCACCTTCGGCACTGGTATCGGTCTTGCCTTAACACGTGACTTGGTATACCTACACCGAGGTACTATACAGTGCCAGAGTTATGAGGGACAAGGCACCACATTCATCGTTGAACTACCCATCAAGAAGAATGCGTTCTCCAGTTCCCAGATCGACGAGAGCCACCAGATTAACCCAGACTACCCACGTAGTAATATCATCGACCTGGCAACAACAGTAGAACCACCACAGGAGGAAAGCACTTCTGCCATTGAGACTGACGAGGAGAACGACAACTATACCCTCCTCGTAGTGGAAGACAACGTGGAACTACTGATGCTCATGAAACAACTACTGCAACAGCATTACCATGTGTTGACCGCCTCCAATGGCATGGAGGCACTAAGCGTGATTCAAGCACATGAGATCGACCTCATCGTTTCTGATGTGATGATGCCAGAGATGGATGGTAACGAACTGACCAAACAGTTAAAACAGAATCCAGACTACAGCCACCTGCCTATCATCCTCCTCACAGCGAAGACACAAGAGGAAGACCGTAAGGAGTCCTTGCTTATCGGTGCTGACGACTATATCACTAAACCCTTCCGTATGGGCGACCTACAGTTACGTATTGACAATATTATTGAGAATCGTCGTCGTATCCGTCATCTCTTCCAGCAACAGACGACAGAAGAGAACATTGAGCAAATCAAGCAAACCGCCTCCACAGTTGACAATGAGTTCCTCCAGCGGGCCATCGAGTGCTTAGACACCCACCTCTCAGATAGTGATTACGACCGTGATGCCTTTGCCCGTGACATGGGAGCCAGTGCCTCCACCTTATATAATAAGTTAAGGGCACTGACGGGAATGAATGTGTCGAGTTTTATCCGCAACCACCGCATCAAGACAGCATGTCGCATGGCTCAACAAGACCCTACCCTGCGTGTCAGCGACATTGCCTATCGTGTAGGATTCAAAGACCCCAAATACTTTGCCACCACTTTCAAGAAAGAGATGGGCGTGCAACCCTCCGAGTATTTTGAGCAATTGAGAAAATAGGTTATGGGTTATGGATTATTGGTTATAGGATATTTCTGCCTGTTGTTTAGCATCAGTTGGTGGACAGGCAGGAAAGCAACGAATGAGACCTTTTACAGGGGTAACCGGCAGTCACCTTGGTATATGGTGGCTTTCGGTATGATAGGAGCGTCTATCTCCGGTGTTACCTTCGTGAGTGTCCCTGGAATGGTGAATGGCATAGACATGACCTATCTCCAGACCTGTCTGGGTTTTATCCTGGGATATGTCTTGGTGGCATTCCTGCTGCTACCTTTGTTCTATCGGCTGAACCTCACTACCATCTATTCGTATTTAGGACAACGGTTAGGACTACAATCCTATAAGACGGGAGCCTCTTTCTTCCTGCTGTCAAAGATGACAGGGGCAGCAGTACGTTTCTATGTCGTCTGTATCATTCTCCAGCGTTTCGTCTTCGATGCCATGGGGATTCCCTTTGTCTTTACGGTCTTAGGCATGGTACTCCTCATCTGGCTCTACACCTATAGGGGAGGTATCCGCACCTTAGTATTCACCGATGTCCTCCAGACCATCTTCCTCTTCACGGCACTCCTGTTAATTATCTGGCAGGTGGTGAGTGACTTGGGAATGACCTGGGGAGAGGCATTCCATGCGGTAGCGGAAGACAGCCGAAGCCGAATCTTCGTGTTTGACGACTGGATGTCGAAACAGAATTTCTGGAAACAGTTCCTCAGTGGTGTGTTTATCGTCATCGTGATGACTGGTCTCGATCAGGATATGATGCAGAAGAACCTGACATGTCACTCCTTACGGGATGCCCAGAAAGACATGTGTACGTATGGGTTGATGTTCTTCCCAGCCAACCTGTTATTCCTGTCGTTAGGTATTCTGCTGTCACAGTGGTTTGTCGCTCATGGCATCACAATGCCCACTGCAGGTGATGAACTCCTTCCCACCTTCGTTACCCACACCTCATCCCTCTTACCTCTCACCTCATCCATCTTCGTCTTAGGGATTCTGGCTGCCTCTTTCTCCAGTGCTGACTCAGCAATGACAGCCCTGACGACGAGTTTCTGTGTGGATATCTGTCGTCGTCCAGGTGACGAGACATTGCGTAAACGGGTACATATTCTCGTAGCGGTGGTATTCACCATCTTTATTTTGTTGTTTAAGGTATTGAACTCCACCAGTATTATTGACGCCATCTATATCCTCTGTTCCTACACCTACGGTCCCCTGTTAGGACTTTTCGCATTTGGTCTATTGACCAAGCGTCCTACCAACGACCGTTTAGTCCCTTATATCTGTATTGCCTCCCCCATCCTTTGTTACCTTCTGGATTGGTTCGTAGGGCAATACACAGGTTACCATTTCGGTTACGAACTCCTCATGCTGAATGGCATGATTACCTTCACTGCCCTTTTCTTATCAAGAAAAGAGCCTAAAGAACTTCCTCTTTCATAATTCTTTTTTCAGACATCCCTCCCTCCTTTCATTTCTCTCTGTCACCAGAGAGAAACGAAACAAAGAGAGAGTGCGAAAACGGTCCTGAGCTCGGGGCACGTCTGTCCAATTTTCGGAATCACTCGAAGAACGCGCTCCGCTTCAACGGCATCTCGTATTTCGTTCCTCAGGCTGCTACGCACCCTGATACTCAATGAAGATTCCGAAAATAGGACAGACTGTAAACACCCCTCGTGCGGAATGTTTTCGAATAAGGCTACGCCCTCCATATACAATTCCCCTATGCGAATTGCTTACGCTCTCTGATAATCGCACGAAGTGCGTTAAATATATAAGGCATCGTCCCTCCTTACCAAAACATAGGAGAGGTGGAGCCCCTCCTTACGGTAAGGAGGGGACAGGGGTGGTTGAGCCACTGCAGCGTATGCTGCATAAAAAAGAGTTTTTTTGGGGGAAAAAGGAAAGAGGGGTTGGGGGTCCCCCCCCAAAGAAAAAAGAAATAATAAAAAAGGAAGGGATTACCCTTCCTTTTCTGGTCTTTTAAATAATTTTCTCCAATTGAGAAACATTATGCTCTATTTCATCATCACTTACGGAGTAATTCTGCAAGTCTCCACTGATAAACTGCTCATACGACGGCATGTCAATCAAACCATGTCCAGAAAGGTTAAAGAGAATCACCTTCTCCTCACCCGTCTCCTTACATTTCTCCGCCTCCCGGATCGTGGCAGCGATAGCATGACAACTCTCTGGGGCTGGGATGATACCCTCCGTACGTGCAAACAACATACCAGCATCAAAGGTCTCCAACTGTGGGATATCCATACCCTTCATATATCCGTCCTTGATTAACTGTGACACGATCATACCAGCACCATGGTAGCGCAAGCCACCGGCATGGATATTACTCGGCTTAAACTGGTGACCCAGTGTGTACATCGGCAGCAATGGTGTGTAACCAGCCTCGTCACCGAAGTCATACTGGAACTTACCACGTGTCAGTTTCGGACAACTGTCAGGCTCAGCAGCGATAAACTCCGTCTTCTTACCGTCTAAGATATTATGACGCATGAAGGGGAAGGCGATACCACCGAAGTTACTGCCACCTCCGAAGCAGGCAATCACCATGTCAGGATACTCCCCTGCCATCTCCATCTGCTTCTCAGCCTCCAGACCGATAATCGACTGGTGGAGAGCCACATGGTTCAGCACAGAGCCCAGCACATACTTACAGTTAGGAGTCGTCGTTGCAAGTTCCACAGCCTCCGAGATAGCAGTACCTAAAGAACCTGGATGCGTGGGATCCATCGTCAGGATATCCTTACCCGCACGGGTGGACATCGAGGGAGAGCCCGTCACAGCAGCCCCAAACGTACGCATGATACTCGAGCGATAAGGCTTCTGCTGCATGGTCAGTTTCACCTGATATACCGCACAGTCCAGACCGAAGATCTTTGCGGCATACGACAAGGCAGCGCCCCATTGTCCGGCACCCGTCTCTGTGGTGACATTCGTTGTACCCTCCTGTTTCGCATAGTAGCACTGAGGCAGTGCCGAGTTGATCTTATGCGAGCCCAGTGGGTTTGTTGACTCATTCTTGAAATAGATATGGGCGGGAGTTCCTAACGCTTTCTCCAACTCATAGGCACGAACCAACGGTGTAGAGCGATAGAACTTGTATTTCTCAAGCACCTCCTCAGGGATGTCAATCCAACGGTGCTCCATGTCCAGTTCCTGCTTGGAGCACTCTTCCGGGAAGATATGTGCAAGGTCCTGCCAAGTCAACGGTTGTTTCGTTGCAGGATGAATCGGGGGCAGTGGTTTGTTAGGCATATCCGCCAGGATATTATACCACTGTGTAGGAATCTCACTCTCTGAAAGGATAAATTTCTTCTGTTTTGTCATTGTTGTAATGTTTAATCTAAATGTATAATTTTTGTTATTGGTCTCACAACTCTAATAAGCGTTCTTGTCATGTACAAAGATACTCTTAGCGGTAAGCCACATGATACGGAAGTCAAGCCAAATCGTCCAGTTCTCAATATACCAGATATCACGTTTCACACGTTCTTCCATCTGCCAGAGTTCTTTTGTCTCACCACGGAAACCTGTCACCTGTGCCCAGCCAGTAACACCAGGTTTCACATAATGACGAACCATATATTTTTCGATTAACTGACTATATTGCTCTGTATGCGCAAGCATGTGAGGCCGAGGACCTACAATGGACATACGTCCTTGCAAGACATTATAGAACTGGGGCAACTCATCAATATTCGCTTTTCGCATAAAATCACCAAAGGGGAACTTACGCGGGTCATGTGCAGTAGCCTGCAACTTATCCGCATCCTTGTTCACATGCATAGAACGGAACTTATAGCACTTAAACGTCTTACCGTCAATACCTGTACGTTCCTGCTTAAACAAGATAGGACCAGGACTCTGTCGCTTAATCATGAAGTATATCCAAGGGAAAAGGATAGCCGTCGGAATCAGGAATACAATGGAAAATACTATATCAAAGAGCCGTTTCAAGAACTTATTGAAAGGATTAGCCAAAGGAATCTCATAAGTTGTGTATATCTCAATATCATCCATCAATTCCTTACGCAGGTTAAGACCAATTGACTCAACACTTACAGGCACATAGAAGAAGCGAATCATGTTCTGATCACACAGACTCGAGATTTTTCGAATCAAGTACTTATCACGCCTGGAGAGACTCACATATACCTCATCAATGCCTATAACTCCAGAAGTTGAGTTCTCCAAGAGTTTTATAAAGTCATCTATCGTACCTAACTCCTTTATATTCATCTCCGTGGTTTCGGTAGAAACCTTACCGGTTTCGGTAGAAACCTTACCGGTTTCGGTAGAATGCGTCCATGCGCCCATGGACGCATTCGCATAATATCCTTTTATCAAATAGCCCGATGTAGAATCATTCATCAATTTGCCATAGACGTTCTGTAGTTCCGGATCATTTCCCACGAACAATGCATAACGAGTATTCTTACCCGACATACGGAACCGTTTTACACTCCAACGTTCTATCAGTCTGGACAAGAGGAGTCCTACAAAAAAGACAGTACCTACGTAGAAAGACTTCTTACCAACAGGACACCACACATCCAAGACTTTCATTATCAAGAAAAACGCCACAGCCTGTGTTACAGTCAGTTGCACTATTCGTTTCAGGATATCACCTGCAGATGCCAGACGCTCGTGAATGATTGTCGAATACCTCCATTCACTCAGTGCCAAAGCAAAATTGCCCACCACATAAAACATTCTCCTCTCTGCCAACTCCCATCCCTCAAGAAATGATGTATACTCGATGAGAATAAATAAAATGATATTCAGCAGAATAAAGTCAGCCACTACAACCGACCATTTTATCAACTGATTGCTTTGATTATTTGATGTCATATTCCCCTCTCTATTCTTTCATTTTGCAAATATAAACATTTTTTCTGAATCTCCTATACTTTGTCCTCACTTTTTTCACTTTCCCCCTCGTTTATTAACATTCTCCCCATCAATAATCAAATATACTGGTTCTTCCGCCTGTACCGTTCACTGATCTCCATCAATACTTTGAACTTCCCCAATCTCGGTTCCTTGAGTTCCCCTCGGTTCATCACCTTCCTATTCACCTTCAGCCAGTTCAGCATGTCATGTTCCTCAATCCAGTGCTTCGATGGATTCCGATGGTTCTCCGTTATAATATCGTTGCAAAATAAATATTTTTTTGCAACTCACCAAACATTTTTATGTATTAATAAAACAAAACACCCCATGGCTGAGCCATGGGGTGATAGATATCAATTCTTTTCCCGCCTTACTAAAAACGAGTAAGAAATATTATTCTTGCCTCTATTTGGGCATTAAACAGTATCGGGAGTAGGATTGAAGTTGTCAAAGAAGGATTCTCTTTCTTTTTCCAAAGACTATATCTCATGACACATGAATTTGCACGTAAAATCATAGAACGGTTTTGCTGTTGCTAATTCATCTGGTCTCAAAAAATTCATCTGATCTTCGTAATATCTTACCAATTTCTCGTCTTTAGACCTATCCGCAGCAAAAAGGAACAAATACTGGCAACCCACATATTTAATAGCCTCCATTACCTTTGGAACGATAAAATACCAAAATATGATAGTTCCTCTCAGTTGAGGTAGTTCAAAATTATCCCAAAGATCATCAGTCTCTGTGTTTGAACAAAAATGAACCAATTCTATTCCAGAAAACGTCTTTCCTACCCTTGCTATATCAGAATTAAATTCCTTCTCCAGTTCTTCTAAAATGTCCAACTTTTGCTGACGTAATTTGTGAATATCCTCTATTGTTACACCTTTATTTGCACGAATTTTCTCCATGACATCAGTGATGTCCCGTTTTTGTTGGGGTGTCAGCGATTTATCATCAGAAATATCATTAAGATCTTCAGCAAGTTTCTGCAATTGTTTGAGCAAATCAGGATTAATAAAGTGGTCAAAAAGCAAGCCACATTTTAAAGAAAAGAAAAACAATATCTGACCATTAGGATGTTTAATTACATAATACGCAATACTATTTGATTCATCCTCTTTAAAAGCTTCATTACGCAATGCCTGTGCAATATCATCATTAATGTCGTTTGAGAAATACTCAACCTCATACATATTCTGACTATCAGAGGATAATCGCTGACATTTTAGACGTTTTAATATCCCAAGTTGCTCTGGCGTAATTTTCATAATACGAACTAAGATTTACGAACCCCCTAACTCCTGCAATCTCAAGCAACGCTCCCTATATCGCAGAGCATCTTCGACAATATCCTCAAACTTCATCGGGACATCCGATTCGTCATACTTTCCATACCCCACACGTGCCCTTTTCCATGACAATTCGCCATGAGATATTACACTAAGCATAACAGACTTTGTTGAAGCAAGTTCTTTAAATACCTCATCAAAAACTGGAGAATATTTGTCTACAATTTCTTTTGAAGGCAACTCATGAAGCCTATCATGTTTGTATAAAGAACGGATAGTTGGTATAACCGGACCATACATCCATGCATGAAAAGTCGCATCAAACATAGGTTCACCAGTTTGAGCCAGACTTTCTCTTTGGGTGAAATAAAGCAACTTATGTAACTTCATTTCATCTATTTGAGTCCCGAACTCTTTCTGATATCGGTCACAAATATACGAGGCAATTTTCACGACATCTTCCATACACAAAAATATACTCCGTTGCAAAGATAGAGTTTTTTTCGATATATTCCAAATAGTTATGGTAATATTAACATTTCCACTACTTATTTTGGCTAGCGAGTCTTAAGTGCCATCGGTCGCAATCTCAGAGAGGGGAAGTAAAATTGGCTGCTTACTTGAATACGCTTAGAATTATCTGTCTTTATGAGTTTTTTGAACTTCCTCTAAAGCCTCTATTCTTCCTTTAAGTATATCTATTTCTGTCTTGACTGGCCTAGGTATTCCTGCGCCCCAATCAACAGAGCCATCTTGCCGCCTAATTCCGAATAGAAAATGATTATTAGCATCTATGATGCAGTATATCCATTCTGGATTCTCATCTACCTCCATTCCAATTTCTTCTACTTTGTCCTTCAGCGTTATAAGTACCTCCTGTTGCTTTCGGTTTTCATTATGGTCATCCCACCAAACCATGATAGGTACTATGGAAGAAAGAAGTGACAGGCACGCTATGAGGTACTGGCTTTCATAACCATAAATTAATAGTATTGCCAAAGATATACCTCCTAGCGCTGGTATCAACATTATCCATCGTTAAACTTGTAAACATAATACAAAGGTTCCCTCCAAACAGAAGTGCCACGATCCAAAGCATCACTTTCACCCTTTTACGCTCTGAACACAATTCTAGTCCCTTCATCCCTCACTTCACATTCTAACTCCACAAACTTCAATATCCCTGCCTTATACTCAACCGGGATTATAGGCTCCGCTATCAGCACATATTCATTACCATCCACTCGCTCTTGTCTGGCAAAAGAACGAAAGCCTCTTCTTGCTTTTTCCACAAAAGTTGATGCAAACAATCTTACAGCAAGTTCCTGACCGTCAAGATACATAAAGCCAGGATTTTTCCTATTCACCTCTTCAATTGCCAGTCTTATCATATCGTCTTGCAGATATTCATAGCCTTTCTCTATTTGGTTTTGAATATTCTCCAAATTCAGTTTTACATCGGTGAACGGTTCTATCTGTGCCACAGCATCCTGTAGCATTCTTAGTTTTTCCCTGTCACAAAATGACTTGGGTATCATTCCTCCCATAGAAGCAATATGAGTAGGACTTCCGTTAACAAGGCAATACCAGTCAATATCCTGCTCCTTAATATGTCGTTCTGTCAAATCTGCCATAGTCAATCAAACATGGTATGACAGTTTTCACACCAGTCTATGTTTTTCCATGTACGCGGTCTGAAAGCCTTTGTAAAACAAATATCGCTTAATACTTGTCCGTCACTAATCAGATTTTGTGGGTCTATAAGTTTCAGCACTTCTGATGCTGCATAGTTTTCCGCACAATGCCCCACTTTGTTATCACAGGCGGGGTAGTTCCTGCTATAATCATTAAGTTTCCCAAGCCGTATTTCCAGTTCCTGGGCAATCACTGGATGAAAATCTTGGCTCTTTGAATAGTTGTGGTGATGCCCTACAGATTCTTCCCAATCCAGTTCTGCGCCAACCGAAACACTTGGATAATCCTTCCTTTTACCCTTCCGCCCCTCGTATGCATTCAGATGTTTTCTATAATCCACCTCGTCATGCATACGTGCAATCTCAACGAAGAGTTTATTGTATAAGATTTTACTATGAGACAAATTCATATCTTTACTCTCTTGACCCGTTGACTGAATAAATTTTTAAACTATCTTTTATTAACAACCAACTACTGACGTATAACCCCAAAAGGTTGTCTTTTCAGGTAAAACACATTTAATTCGTCCCATTCGTGCGATTCGTGGTCATTATTATTCGTTAAATCCATTATTCTGTGATTGTTATTGTTTTAAGTTATCACTATTCTTCCCCTCTGCAAGGAAATTAGAGGGGCTTAAAAAAGGGAATCGGCAGCCGTCTTTTAAAACCTTAACTTACTTACGAGAGACGACGGCTGCTTCTTCCCTTATGATTCAATTCCACTTCAGACGCCAGAAGAAATGGTATATCCTGAATACAGGCTCCCACAGGCATTCCGAGGGGAAATAGCGCATCATGCGGATATCACGTCTGATACGCTGGATATTCTTCTTCAGTTGACTGTTCGCCTTGATATTCGCCTCGTTATATTTCCCGAAGTTACCACCCTTCAATATCTCATTCAACAACACCTTCCCCCTTTTCTCATCCACAGGTGCTATCATGCACTGTTCCTCCATGCCGAGCACCTCACGCATCACATACATCACAGCCCCGGCAACCTTCCACAGACCAAGATGGCGGAAAGTCATTTCTAATTGCTCATTACTCATTTCTAATTTTGCTGAGGAACGAAGCAAGTAGTAATAGTCAATCATCTGCCTCAATCCTATTCCCTCATGCAACAAATGATTATAGATATGGGACAACTGGAAAACAATATTAAATGCTGGTGTCGGCACATGAATCTTTCCTACCCCGTCAGGCAGTTCCACTTCATGGTTGAACTGCTTCTCTGCATTTTCTACAAACCATTGTTGCAATCGATGATTATGTATAGGATTAAACATAAACGAAGGGCGGTAATGCACCTCAACCTCTACTCCATTAAAATCCCCATAGTCAATATGATGATATATCACCTTCCCCTCTGGATTTCTTTTTCTTACATATCTGATAATCCCACTAAGTCCTACTTCCTCACTTCTAATTTCTAATTTAGGCTTTATCCACACATCAATATCACCAGGAGTACGAGAATAAGGATTTGGATATATAACAGCATTCCCCTGTCCTTTGAGGATACAACTATCAAATCCATCCTTCCGCAGCATCTCCGTCAGTTCCACACACCGTTGGTTCATCAGCATGTTCCGCTGCTTGATCTGCTCACTCAAGGCGAACCAAGGCAACAACACCTCCCGTGGTATTTCTAATCGTTTCTTTAGTACGCTTTGCTCGCAAAGAATCTTTCCACTCCTCAGCCCTTCAATTCTCTGAAACACCACCCCTGCAATCGCCTGCTCCTGACAAAAGCGGAACAGCCCTGCCCAGTCCATCCTCTCCATGTCCCTTGGCAGAGCCACCTTATCATTCACACAAAATCTTATGAATTCGAAAACTTGACTTTCTTTCATCTAATATTATTCGAATGGATCATGATAAAACCCAAGCAGTTGCTTCCCGAAATACCAGAAAAACCTCATGTCGCTAAGGAAATAGCGCTTGAACAACCTGCGAGGCTCATGACAGAAACGCCTAAAAAGGGGTTGGATGCTTACCTAATATTTCATCCCATTAATCTCACTCTCCACTATTTTCATCAACTTGGGCATCATCATCTCTATCTTCCGACACTTCACCTTGTTGTTGACAAAGTCCATGTCATCTAAGAGTTCATTGCATAGATCTTCATCCATATCACCTGCATAGCCTGCGGCTACGACGGCAATGGCGGCAAGTTTGCGAGCATCCTTGTTCTCTCTTAGATGCGAGGACATCAGTATCGTGGGGAGCATGTCATACATGATGTTGCAGTAATGCAGCAGGTCAGAGAAATAATCATCGTCCTGAAGGAAGGCATCCAGCATCTCTTCCTGATACTGCCGGATGAGGAGGAAGAACTTCTCCTTTCGTATTTTCCCCTTGAAAAACTGAAGTTGGGTCATTGTCCAAAACATGGCATGAGACAGGACAATACGATCCTCGGAGGAATGATAGTAGAACATACTGTCATCCTCTTTAGGGTACAACTCCTTCAGTCTATCTTCCATTTCCGTAAACTTCTTCTTGCGAATATCTCTCAGTTCTTGCTTATCTATTCTTGTCATACGACTATTTTTTATATCATGAATACAATGCGGATGATTAGTTCCTTTTCTAATACTGCTTGGCTGCTTACTGCCCAGTCCGTATTCTCCACTACTCAAAGCAAACAACATTCCTCCTTAATGACACTTAAAGAAGAAGACACGTTCACTTGCTGTAGTATTTGCCGTTTATTTTCATCTACCAACTCTTTTAACAAACGCACAAACTCTGCATCTGTCAAATTGTTAACAGCAAGTGGTCCACGTTTAGGATATATTTTCAATAATACAAGATTATCACTTTTCGATGATACCCAATAAATCAATCTGAAGCCATCATTTTTTGGCAATTTCTGATTTGAATTACCTATTCTCAATTTAACCATTCTAAAGTTTTGTTCTTGTCGAATTCGATCATTGGTTTCTCGCAATATATTATCGGGCGTAGAATTCAGCACTTCACAAACATCCGAAACCACACTCATATATCCGTTTTTGGGTTTACGAGTCAATTGTTGAATAGATGATCTAAATGAAGTTGTTGTATAAAAATACATATCTATGAAATGGTATTCAAGTCAGCAAATAATTCTTTATATTCTAAATTCTTTGTAAGTTTAATATTGAATTCTTGCAAATCACTACACATCTCACTATATGCATCAATACTGCTACGAAACTCCTTCACTGCAGATTTCATACCCACATAGAGACTACTTCGACAAAGATTAGTATATACTTGAAACATTTTTGCTCGAGTTTCCACAAACTCTTTATAAAACATCTGAGAGTCTTCTGCATTCAAATCCACAAAATGTTGCCGGACCAACTCAACAAAATCGTTAATGTCATTAGTAACAGACACAACCTGTTTTTTCACAGAATTGATTTTATCCAAAAAAGAATCTATGTCAAAAGACTTTTCTGCAATTATTTCTGTTTGTCTTTTAACACCAATATATGTCTGTTGTATAGTTTCAACGCAAGTACACATCTTATTATACTCCCTCAATTTTACTGCAAAAATATAAACAAATAATTATATAAGCAAATAATTTAATAATTTTTCTAATAATAAGCCATTAACCATACCAATCCTAGCATAAAATATTGGTATTTAAGTCAGTGCAAAGGTATATCTTATCATCTTTTAATGCTCATCGTTATACAAACGCTTCGATAGTCGAAGAATACACCAACCATCAGTCACTGTCTCGAAAAGGGAAAAGTAAAATTGGCTGCTTACAAGTAAAATAATAGCATAGGAATCAGCATCTGATTCCTACCATATGTTCAACGTATCAAGCGAGAAAAATGTGCTATTTTGTAAGAATAAAGAAAAGAATACTTAACACTATAGCGAAAAGAGCAAGCCAAAAAGAGATGAGAGATGTAGAGAGAGAAAAGTGATTGTTGATGCGCTCTACCATAATACCAACACTCCGAGTGATATTCT
>FLNX01004400.1_pt1 | contig 29702 bp, 19 predicted proteins | sample 1140341 | NCBI WGS metagenome assembly FLNX01 (sample SAMEA3878208, study PRJEB12797) | bioreactor metagenome | biome: Moose rumen | place: Sweden | collected 2011-10 | reverse complement strand
GAGGGCAAGCGACGCTGACCCCAGCGGGCAAACTCGCGCGGCTTTTCCAGTTGACCATTGTTTCAACTATCGTCTCATCCATCAGTTTCGCATAAGTTTTTTCAGTCTCTTTGATCGAAGCGTGTCCTAAGATGTGTTGGATGATATGCATCGGTACTTTCCCCTCGTTTAATAACATTGTTGCTCCAGTATGCCTTGCCCAGTGGGTGGTGACTGGCTTGTCTATCTGAGCATACATCACAGCCGCTTTAAGATATGCGTTATACTTGACGTTGCTAATAATCGGCAGTTTGTATTTGTAATGCTTCAGGATTGCCAAGGCAGGCTCCAGCAGTACGGTCGTGAAGTCCTGTCCCGTCTTCGTTCGCTGCGATTTGTACACCATCTGACCTTTAACTTTTGTGCAATCCTTGTAATCGAACTTAGCCAGGTCCGAGTAACCCATCATCGTGTACGTCTGGAACACAAATAAGTCTCTGACCTTTCGCAGACTCTCTACTGGGATGACGCTCGATTCAAACCGATGGAACTCTTGCGGAGTGAGATATCTAGTCAGTCCGTCCTCTTCACCCCTTTTGATGTTCAAGCGAGAATAGGGGTTGCGCTTCACAAGTCCGTCATCCATTGCTTGCTTGATGAAGCATTTGAGTAGTTTGTGGTAGTTCCATCGGCTGCATTCTTTCAGACCCCTTTCTGACAATGCTTCATCCATTAGCATAATATTCCTCTCTGTTATATCCGAGAAATACACAATCCCTTTCCACTCTTCCAGGAATCTGAACACTACGCCATATCTTTTGCGAGTACCTGGAGCAAGTTTTAACATTCGCCTCTTAGCCAGTTCTTTGGCATAATCAATAAACGTCCGCTGCTGCATCATGCTATTTTTCAGTAGGCTCGGGATGGCATTAACATCAAACGTACCCTCATCCATCATCTTATTGATGATTTCTGAGCATTTCCTCTTGATAATCTGGAGTTGATCATTTAGTTCCTTGAAGTCCCTCCGACCTATTACAGAACCATTAGACCACTCCTTTGGAAGTAGTTTGACACTGGTTGAGATATACTTTCTGACCTTATCTGCAGCAATTCTCAACTCTACTACTGCGGTCTTTGTCTTTGTTGCCTGACCTTTTCGGTCATAAATAAATGTTAATGTAGGAACCATAAATTGTATTCTTTTGTTAATTTTACATTTTTTAATGTTACCATTTTTGTCTTTGAAAAATTTTGGTAACGGATTGGTAACATTTTGGTAACATAAAACGGCAGATTATAGCAGTTGATAGCAACCAATAACAAATGATAACCAAAGTATCCGAAACCTTTAAATCGTATTGGTAACGTACTGAAAAACAAAAGTTTACATTGATAATTCTTTCTCTTTCAATGAGTTGGGAAGTCCATTTTTCTTAACTTCTCCCTCTCTTTTTCGTGATCCGCTTGGGGCTCGAACCCAAGACCCCAACATTAAAAGTGTTGTGCTCTACCAACTGAGCTAGCGGATCATTGCTTTAAAAGCGGTTGCAAAGTTACAATGATTTTTTGAATCTGCCAAATTTCTTAGGATGTTTTTTCTTTTAGTGTTTATGGATCTGCCATACATATAGTTAATTTGTGCTTGCTGACTCTAAAATCCTTGCAATCTTCTATAAAGATATAAAATAATCTTAATAGTTCTACCTCTTTTATTATTTTTATTTTGTATTTTTCGCAATTTACACTATCTTTGCAGTCGTCATGGGCATATTATATATTGTACCCACTCCTGTGGGCAACATGGAGGATATGACTCTACGTGCCATCCGTATCCTGAAAGAAGCCGACCTTGTGTTAGCGGAGGATACGCGGACATCAGGCATACTGCTGAAGCATTTCCAGATTCAGCAGCATCTCCTTTCCCATCATAAGTTCAATGAGCATGGAACCAGTGCCGCTATCGTAGAACGGTTGCAGGCAGGGCAGACCATTGCCTTGATCAGTGATGCGGGTACTCCAGGCATCTCCGACCCAGGTTTCTTTCTGGTTCGTGAGGCTGTCCGTGCGGGCATCGAGGTACAGACGCTGCCTGGTGCCACCGCTTTCGTCCCTGCTTTGGTGAGTAGTGGACTACCTTGCGATCGTTTCTGTTTCGAGGGATTCCTTCCTCAGAAAAAGGGTAGGCAGACGAAGATACAGAGTTTGGCGGACGAGGAGCGTACGATGGTGTTCTATGAGTCGCCCTATCGGGTGCTGAAGACCTTGCAGCAGTTTGCGGAGGTGATGGGACCTGACCGCCAGGTAAGTGTATGCCGTGAGATTAGTAAGGTGCATGAGGAAAGCGTTCGTGGCACCTTGCAGGAGGTGATAGCCCATTTCACGGAGCATGAGCCGCGAGGGGAGTTCGTCATGGTGCTTGCGGGTAAAGAAAAGTGAAAGTAATAATTAAAAAATAGGAATCAGATGAAAAAGTTATTGATTTTGGCACTTGGTGCCGTAGCAGTGGTAGCCTGCAAGCAGCAGGGACCAAAAGCAGAGGAGTTGATGCTTGCCCAGCAGGCAGACTCGTTGAATCGCATCATCCAGCAGAAGGACAATGAGATCAACGACATGATGGCAACCTTCAATGAGATTGAGGAAGGTTTCCGTGCCATCAATGCCGCTCAAGACCGTGTGACACTCGCCAAGGATGGTGAGGGTGCTAACCGTACCCAAAAGATTCGTGACAACATCGCCCAGATTCAGCAGATGATGCAGCACAATCGTGAACTTATCAACAAACTGAAGGGACAGTTGCGCCAGAGTTCCGTGAAGGGTGACGAACTTCGTAAGACCATTGAGGGTCTCGTCCAGCAGATGGAGGAGAAAGACAAGGAGATTGCCCAGTTGCGTCTGGACCTGCAGTCCAGGGATATCCGTCTGTCGGAGTTAGGTAATGAACTTGCCGACATGACGATAGAGAATTCCCAGCAGAAAGCGGAAATTAATCAGAAAACAGAGACCATCTCCTCTCAGGACAAGCAACTGAACACCGCCTGGTTTGTATTTGGTACCAAGAAGGAGTTGAAGGAACAGCATATCATTGAGAATGGTAGAGTGCTCCAGTCTAATTTCAATCGTGAGTACTTCACGAAGATTGACATCCGTGTAGACAAGGAGATTAAACTCTATTCCCGTTCAGCGAAAATATTGACGACTCATCCTGCGTCCAGTTATGTTTTGGAGCGTGATGCCAACAAAGAGTATGTGCTTCGTATCACCAATCCGCAGTTATTCTGGTCTACCAGCAAATATTTAGTTATACAAGTTAGTTAATTGGTTGATATGCGCAAGTGGTTTCTCCTTATGAGTGTGGTGTCGGTCTTTGTCGGTTGTAAGAGCGACGAGCAAGTGAGTGATGGGGTGAAGGTGTCGGACGGACAGGATTTTTTCTCGTGGAGTACTGATGTCCGTTCGCAGGATATCCAGTTGACAGGTAATGGCTCTTGGAAAGTCACCAGTGATGCCGACTGCCAGAACTGGTGTTATCCCGTAAAGGAGAGTGACAATAGTTCCACGATTCCTTTGTGGGTTAGTCCGAATATCACGAATAAGGCACGTTCAGGAAAAGTGACTGTCACTGTTGGGGGGAAGTCCCAGACAATCAATGTCTCCCAACCTGCCTTTTCTGGCGATCTTGATAAGTTCGTGTACTATCTGCCGGTTGTGTTCCATGTCCTTTATAAGGATGCCAAGGATGAGAAACAAAATGCGAAGGAAGAACAGTTCAAGAAGATACTCACAGCGGTTAACAAACTCTATGCCGACAATAAGATGAATGTGGTCTTCGAGATGGCTGAATATGACAAGGACGGTGAGAAACTTGACGAACCGGGCATCATCCGCCATCAGGTAGACTTTGATGAGTTGGATGCCCATGACTTTTTAGGCAGCAGTGATGATAAATACGAGAAGTTTGTTGACAGCCAGTTGAATCTGAAGAAATGTGTCAACATCTATGTGTTCCCTTTTACACAGGAGGATGAGGAGTCTACTTCGTTGGGACTGACGACATTGCCTATTGCCACAACGGCTCATTCGTTAGAAGGACTTTATGAGTCAGATGAAGTGAATGACTATGCTTATCTAAATCAGGTATGGGGCGTATGTGTCAATAGTGATTGTATCAATGAGTGGCAGGATGAGAATACGGTTAATACGAAATATATTGTGTCGACAGTAGCACATGAGTTAGGACATTACTTAGGACTGCTTCATACTTTCTCTGAGAATGAGTGTGAGGATGATGACTATTGTGATGACACTCATGTCAGTGACTACAATGAGTATGTCGCATACATTATTAATTATATAGAGAAGTCGGGCAAGACCTCATTTACCATCAAAGAACTTGCCACCCGTACTGACTGTATGACTGGTGAGGAGTTTGTGGCAAAGAATATTCTGGACTACACGTATACTTATAACGAGGAGTTCACATCACAACAGTTTGCCCGTACCCGTCATGTCCTCAAGTATTCTCCCCTGGTACCGGGACCTAAGTTGGTCGACTATAACACTACAGGAAAGGGGATGCGTGGCATGGCTGCTCCCCCGAGCATCTCACGACCAGTTCCATGTCCGAAGGTACCTGTCAGGCGGATTCCCTCGGTATTCAAGAAATAGTATAGTTATTTCGTGAAGATCTTCTTCGTCTCGTTGCCTTGCTGGTGGATGACTATCCCCTTATAAGCAGAGGAAACGGGACGACCTTGAAGGTTATATGTTCTATTGAGTTTGTCTGTCGGCTGGCTGGCTGTCACCTTCTGAATACCGTCAGTGCCTGCCACGACCTTGACGCTTCCTAATTCTGTCTCAATCATTGAGATCTCGTTCTGGGCAAGTATCAGATAATTTCCTGTTTCCATTGTTCCGAAACTGCATGGCAGGTCAAATTCCGTGCCCTTCTCGCCGTAGTACATTTCCTTGATAGCAGAGACTGAAATCTGGCGGGTATCGTCCTGGTTCCCGTCATTATCCAAAGGAACCGCATATGTGTAGATGACATCATGAAGGGAACCCTTCTCAACTTTCATCCTATAAGTGATCTTGACATCCTCATCGTTAGTGTATTCCGCCTTCTCATCACTATTCTTGACAGATAGCACATATTCCTCCTTATAGGTAACAGAGGCATTGCCTCCATGAACATTCAGCAGTACCGCATGGTTCTCATAGCCAGCACAAGGTTCCCATGCCTCCTCCTTATCAGCAGTGCGGAAGCAAGGATATAACTGATAGTCACCATCCTCTAATCCTGTCAGTGTCAGTACATATTCCTCACCATCCATATCAGTGTCAAAATAACTGTACATTCTCATGTCCTTAAAGTCAGATAGCATATAATACTGCTTATCGTGACTGCTCTCCAGACAGAATCCCACCTGACAGTTCTTGATGAGCGGACAGGACACATTCTGAATACTATAGCCCAACGACAAAGTGCAACACTTGTCAACAACCTCTGTCTCTCCATCACTGGAGTAGAACATCAGCACATTCATGGCAGGCTGGTCGGAAGGTGCGGTGGCATGTGGGTAGAGGCCTGTCACGAATATCTGCTCCATTCTGAAGCCGTCGTTGACGATAGCCCCTCCCGTACCCTGATGTATGGGGAGTAGAGAGTTGATGCGATAGTAGCCGTTTCCATTTCCACTCCATCCCCAGTTGACATGGAAAAGATCCTCATGGTCATAGCCGTCAATAACGAAACCATGACCACTACTGGAACTCTGACCACCGAAATAGACAGCCTTAGCCACTTTCACCTCATCATACAGCATCTGCAGCCACTCCTGATAAGCGTATAAGGGCTGCACGTGGAATCTGACATGCTCAAAGCCCAGATAGTTGTATGCCGCCATGCCACCCCCAGCGTCAGAGGCGGAAGAGCCAGAGCCATAGGCTACTCCATAGTTCATGTTCATTGCCGCTCCGCAGATATGCATCAGTTGGGCGACGGCTGCTTTCTGCTCCTCTGTCACTCCCTCTTGGTGACAGTCATCCACCAGATTGCCCCAGTCAATAGTCGTACCGGCAGGTATCGCCTCCTCATTGAACTGAAGCCATGCGTTTATCCGTTGACCGTTTTGGCTTACGTTGGGGTCTATCCATTTGTGTCCTGTTCTGGCAGGAATCTCCTGAGTAACACTGGCGCCAGTTGCCTGAAGTTCATCCTTCCAGGTATATAACACTTGGGCAAGTGCCGTGGCTGCGCATCCTGTCACTGCCTGTTGGGCGTCTCTGATCCTTTGGGTGCAGTCCTCGTCACTGTAGGATGTCACCATCGGACATTGCGTATTATAGGGACTGGTCTGGTCCCATGTGCTCGTCGTCTGCATATCAATGGCTGGACCGCAGTTGGCAACGGCTCTTTTAGGCCCAGTGATATGCTGTCGCTGTATAATGGCAATCTCGTCCGCATAGTGTTGCAGCCATGAACGGAGGTTCTGCGGAGCCAGTGTCTCGTCATACATACCTTCTTCGCTATAGCCGAGGATGGCGGGGGTACGCTCGTCACCACTGACGACCACATAGCCTTTCTGCTGGTCGGCATTAAACACATAACAGTAGGCATTCATCCCGGAGGTCACCATTGCCGCCCGTTTTTGTTGTGTGATGCTCCTGCCTTTTGTTGCCATAAACTGACGTGCCCTTTGCAGTGCCGTTGCCTGGTCAATAGGCTGGGCAAGGGTAGGTATACTAATAAGCCATAGCATGCAGGCGATACAAGCCATGGTGATATGTTTTAAGAAATTTCTGTCCATAGATGAATTTGTATTTAATGCTGCAAAGATAAGCATTATTCCCCTTCTATAAAGATTCCAAAGAGGGGATTAGCCGTTCTCTCTTATATAGTTTGAAACAGTCCAGTATGTATGTAATAGTTACCGAAAAGTGCGATAACACCTCTATGAGTATTCACAGGACGTCCGTCATTTATCAACAAAGCATTAACAGCGTGAAAAACAGCATAATATAGTCTGTTGGCAATATTATCCCAATAACCCAATCTCTGTAATTCTGGAATTTGCGCCATCGTGTTGATGGCTTTTTCCAGTTCGAGATTCACAATAATCCTACGTTCCTCATCATTTAAACTCATAATATTACTATTTTGTCTCGCTCAACATTTTTATAATATGGAAGATAAGTCCAAGAATTCCACTGTTTCTTTGTATAAAGTGAGGGATTCAACTCTTCACCTATTTCCCAACCAAGTTGGCGGAAAGGGTATGCAACACCGTAATCTGACGCTTCCAGAGTCTGTTTGTCAAGTAGAATCAGTAAGTCCCAGTCTGAGCCAGCATGAGCATCTCCTCGTGCTCTTGACCCATATAAAAGTAAAGAACTTTGTGGTGGCAACGTATTCATTGCCACATTTCTGATTTTATTGATAACATCTTTCTGCTCCATATCTTGTCAGTCTTTGCCTGCAAAGATACCCCTTTTTTCTTAATCTTCCAAACAAATGGAATGAAATTAATCGGGGAAGCCATCTCACGAGGGCTTCCCGATTTACAATAATATAATAAGGTGTAGGCCTGCCGTACGTAAAAATCATCTGAAAGATTTGGTTCTTTCATCCATTTAGCGTATCTTTGCATCTGGAAAGAGAAAAGACAAAACAATGAGTAAATTCATCAATCCATTTACAGACGTTGGCTTTAAACGCATATTCGGGCAGGAGATTTCCAAGCCCGTCCTTATTGCATTCTTGAACTCGCTGTTGGCTAATGAGCATACCATTACCGATGTGAAGTTCTTGGATAAGGAACAGATAGGCATATACGACGGTGACCGTTCTTTGATTTATGATATATATTGTGAGACTGAGACTGGTGAGCATATTATTGTAGAGATGCAGAACAAATACCAGCCGTATTTCAAGAAGCGCAGTATTTACTACTTGTCTCGTTCAATCGTTGCCCAAGGTGAACGCGGCAGCGAATGGAAATATGACATCAAGGCTGTTTATCTTGTTTCTTTCCTCAACTTCAAGATAAGCGACATATCCAAGGATTTCCGAACAGATGTTGCCTTGATGGATATGAAACATCGCACATTGTTCTCTGACAAAGTGCGCCTCATTTATCTTCAACTCCCCTATTTCACAAAGGAGGCTGATGAGTGCGAGAATAATTTTGAACGTATCATTTATGTATTAAAGCACATGGACATTTTACAGCGTATGCCATGGTTGGCACAGGATGCCGTATTTAAGAAACTCTCTGAAATAGCAGAAGTGTCATCATTGAGTAAAGAAGACCGCCGACTTTATGATGAGAGCTTGCGTCACTATCGGGACACCATCGTCGTGATGGAAGGACAGTTCCAGCAAGGTGAGAAAAAAGGTCGTGCAGAAGGTCGTGCAGAAGGCCGTGCAGAAGGTCGTGCAGAAGGCCATGCAGAAGGCCGTGACGAGCGTACACTTGAGATTGCAATTAATTTGAAAAAAGTTGGTGTTGGCGCAGACGAAATATCTAAGGCGACGGGACTCTCTCTTGAGGAAATTGAAAAACTATAATTTTCCAAACAAATGGAATAAAATTAATCGGGAAGCCATCTCACGAGGGCTCCCCACCTCACGACTATGCAGGTCGTAGTAGCGAAAAATATGATAATATTTTGGCGGAATGGATTTTTGTTCGTACTTTTGCAGTTGTAATCATAAATAGAAAAGAGAGTTATGGGAGCAGAAATATGCGAAAGATACATCAACCCGTATACCGACTTCGGGTTCAAGAAACTGTTTGGCACAGAGCTAAACAAGGACTTGCTGATTAGTTTCCTAAATGCCCTGCTTGCAGGCAAAAAGGAAGAGATCAAGGATGTGAAGTATCTGAACAGCGAGCTGTTGGGTGACGGCTATGGTGACCGCCGTGCCGTGTTCGATGTCTATTGCATGACTGAAGATGGGGGTCGTTTCATTGTAGAGATGCAGAAGGCTGAACAGGCGTATTTCAAAGACCGAAGTGTCTACTATTCTTCGTTTGCCATCCGCGAGCAGGCTCCCAAAGGACCGTGGGACTATCATCTGGAAGATGTCTATACTGTAGGCCTGCTAAATTTTACTTTCCCTGATGATGAATATCCTGCCGACAGCTTTGTGCATGAGGTAAAGCTAAAGGATAATGACGATAACCATATTTTCTACGACAAGCTGACATTCATATATCTGGAGATGCCGAAGTTCACCAAGACTGAATCTGAGTTGGTCACGATGTTTGACAAATGGATGTTTGCTCTGCGCAACCTGTACCGACTGATGGAACGGCCGGCCGCCTTGCAGGATCGCATCTTCACACGGCTCTTTGAACAGGCGGAGATATCTCGTTTCGACGAACAGGAACGCCGCGAATATCAGGAGAGCATCAAGGACTATTGGGACTATTACAGCACGATGAAGACCGCTCACAACAAAGGAAGGGCTGAAGGAAGGGCTGAAGGCAGGGCTGAAGGTAGGGCTGAAACCAATACGGAAAATGCTCGAAAGATGAAATCTTTGGGCATAGATGTTGAGGTCATAGCTCAGGTTACAGGATTGTCCACAGAAGAGATTGACAAACTCAATTAAAAAACGGAAGGCATCATGCTTTCCGTTTTTGTTGTGTGATGCTCCTGCCTTTTGTCGCCATAAACTGACGTGCCCTTTGCAGTGCCGTCTGTTGGTCAATGGGTTGGGAGAGGGTAGGCGTGCCAAGTAACCAGAGTATACCAGCAAGAACCGCCAGCATGGTATGTTTTATGAGTCTTCTTTCCATCCGTAAAGCGTTTTTGTGCGACAAAGATAAGTATTATTATTCTAAACAACAAAAAAAACGGGCAGGAATTTGTGTCTCTGCCCGAATAGTACCTTACCCATGATATTGGTTGATAAAAGAGAGAATAGTCTTCAGACTCTCCTCATTCTTCCATTTAATCTTTTTCTCTTTCAGGAAAGTCTTCCATTCTCTCTGTCCCTCAGCATTGAGAATAGTCTCCACCTCTTTCTTATTAGCCCCGATTTGCTTTCCGCCAATAATAAAGAGGTATTGGTTTTTCAGTGAGATATCCCGTCCGTCGTTACGTTCTTGTAGCATCCGACCTAACTCGGGGGTGTCCAGTCCTCCTAACTCAAGTGATGATAAATCGCGAGAGGCTGAAGAGTTCAGACTGGCACCATAGGCACCTGTTCCAGAGAACAGGGCGTCAAAGTCTGCTTTCGTCAACTCTACGACCAGATTGTTATTCTCCGCGGCGATAATCCTTACCAGTTGATGATTACTATAGATATAGGCGTCACTGCCTATCTCCACCCTGATAACCCCCTTGTCTGCCGATTGGAAGATTTCCTGTTCTGCGTTGAGGTAGTGGAGTTTGTTGCCCCACAAGTGGATATTCAACTTAGCATCTGTCTTTTTATTACCCTCAAAGAAGATTGTACCGTCAGTGAAGTTCTCGTAGATATAGGGCCATTTGGTATTCGGCTCATATTTCTGGGCATAGGTTGTCACAACGGCACAGACCAGTAAGAGGAACGAAATTAGTCTTTTCATACAGAGCGATTATTTAATGATTGTCTTCTTGACCTGCTTCCCATTGCGTACAATAGTCAGTCCCGTGCGGGGAGCATTCTGTCTTTGTCCGTCCAAAGAGTAGAAGTCGGTCTTGCCATTGTCAACAGTATTCACCTCGTTAATGCTGGAAGAATTGACAATATTGATGGTGAAAGTGCGACTCAGTTCATGTCCGTTCTCATTGTTCTTCACAATAATCTCCACCAGACGTGAAGTGGAATTGGGCATCTCCTCGGTAGTGACCAGTTTCATATCCTCAATTTTGAAAGGAACAGAGGCATACTTCTTGGTAATCGGGTTTCTAGCCCCACGGAGTGTGAAGGTATAGGTGGGATTGGTAGCCTCACTCTCAACGGTCACATCCGCAACCACCGTTCCGACAGGAGCATCCTGAGCCACAGAGAGATTAGACAGGATAATGTCACTGGGGTACTCTGATGGTGGGCGGATGCCGACAACTATATCCTGCCCGTCGGTATAGGTATAGCCCATGGTAACGTCTTTCAAACCGTCTAACGGGAAATAGGCATTGTTACTTCCGCCCCATCCCCAGTTGACATGAAAGAAAGAACCATCGTAACCATCGAGGTTAAAGCAGTGTCCGTAACCGCCTTTCGGATCGGTACCGCAGTATATCACGGCACGTCCTTCCCGCAGTTCCTGAAGAACCAACTCTTCCCAGTTGCCGCTATAGGAATCCCGTTTGTAGTATTTTACAGATTGTGGGTAACTGAAATAGGTCTTTAGTGCCGGGGCGATTGCTGATGACTGTGCACCAGAGCCGTCCGTACCATAGTTCATGTTTACAGCAACACCACACTGATAGAGCAGGCGTGCCACATTATCGCTGCTTGGCGAACTCAGTATCGTAGCCCAGTCATAGGCGTCTTCCTCGTCATAGTTGATATGCAACCAGCCATATTCTTTATGCTGGTACCCATGATCTCCTGTCGGACGTGCCGGGTGCTGCGCAACACTCATTGCCTGTGCCATACCGACAGCAACACAGCCTACATAAGTACCAGTAGGACAGAATTTCCTATATGAGCCGCTTTGATTCCAGTTCACCTTTATCAGTGGTTCAATCTTCTCTGTTGCTCTGTTTGCACGATGCTGGTCTGCTACTTGTGGCATGCCGTCTACGGTCTGCCATCCGGCATTCTGCTTACTTAGATGACGGGCATTGTCAATGATCTGCTCGCCAAAGATACTCATCTGTGCTTTGACATTGTCTGGTTGTCCGTCCGTCTGGTAAACACCCTCCGATGAATAGCCAAACAAAGGCACAGACGTGTCGTCAGCAGAGATTAATGCCCATCCCTGTGGTGAAAATTGTACGATATAATAGGCGGTCTGTCCGTTGTGGGCGACTGCCTTGACGGAAGACACCGTTCCGTTAAAACCGTCAATGCGTACTTTCATTAATTGCTCAGCCTTGCTGGCAGCCATCTGTTGACTCACTTCTTTAGCGCTAATAGAAACAGCCAGCGAGGTCAATGCGATAAGGAGTAATAGTTTCTTCATCTTAAAGGATTTACGATGTAAGGTAAAATTAAAATCCCCTTTCTCCCCACGTCCCTGTAGAGAAGCGTGGAGAAAAAGGGGAAGTGTTTATATAAGGTTACTTGCGGATGCGCTTGTTGGACAAACGTACCTTCTTAACCGTCTTTTTCGCTGTAGCATTTGCCTTTGCCGCACCTTTGCGGGCGGCAGCAGACTTAGCAGGAGTAAATGTAGCAATAGTTGCTGCCTCCCACCAGCCCATTGGATTCTCAAATGCTGCGTCATACGCATAGACTCCAAAACTGTCTGATGTCAGACTTCCATCTTTGTTGATGGTAAATGGAATCCAGTCGGCATTGGTGTCATTCCAGTTGATGGAGATTAGGCCTAATTCGCCATATTGTGTCATACTGGTGCCTAATACTTCCCAAGCGGCTACATATACGATACCCTTGTCGAGATCGTAATAGCCAGGAATTTCAGAACCTTCGAGGTAGAGGTCCTTAATCACCAAGGCATTCTCTAATTCGGTATTCTCCGGATCCTCAGCAATAGTGATGGTGCCACCGTCATAATCTGTAGGTGTCTCATCGAAATATGACTGATATACGAAGTTGAACGTACCTAATATCATGTCCTTGGTGGGAATGAAGCCGGCATACTTCCAGACAATCTTTTCAGAAGAATAGGCATCATTGACATTACCATAAACGTCATATATAACGCCCTCGGCAACCTTGAAAGTGACAATGTCTCCAACAGTAGGCTCTACAGGAAGTTTGAAGGAGATCTTCTTGCCTTCAACGCTCCACTGGTCAGCCTTCAGGTTGTAAGTGACAGTCTTGTCGTCATTGGTGTAAGTCACAGCGATGTCACCTGCCTTGATATCCTCATCAATAATAAACACATCGAAAGGCATGGTCATAACACCATTGAACTCTTCCCAGTCACCAATGGCAGCACCTGTGGCAGGTGTAACATTATCATCGGCAATAGTCCAATTTGCATTAGCAACATGTACATAGATACCGAGGAACATCTCTTCTACAGATTCTGCTGTCTCGTCAACAACTGTCGTGAATGCACCACACTTGTTGCCCGTTTCATCCGTAAAGGCACCAGCCTCCCATGAGAAGATTATGTGGGCGCCAGCAGGAACGTCTGCGGCAGTGAAGGTGGCTTTGTTTCCACTGATTTCAACTGTGATGTCATCCTCTGTCAACGCTACAGGATTGCTGAAGTCGAACTCTTTGTAGTAGGCACCAGTCACCTTACCCTCGCCACGCACCAATGCCTGGTCGAAAGTGATGGTTGCCGACTTGGCGGCAGCATCTGTTGTGAGAGATGCGGGTTTCGGAGCCTTGGAGTCTGTGGTAGTTACGCTGACTGCAACGACCTCACCAACGATACCTTTGTCATTGGCGGCTACGGCATAAATCTGGTAGGTGGTGTTTGGCTCACAAAGTGGTGTATTGTCTGCCTTACGCATATTATAAGTGAAGGTGGCAGCACTGCTCGTATTCAGAATCTGCTGACTCACGCTGGAGTAGCCACCCTTCAGGAGGGTAGAGCCATCAAGAGCCTCAGCCTCGTCAGCCTCATCCACCACATAGGAGTAGTACATAGTACCGGCTCCTGGAGTAATAGTGAATGTGAAGGTAGAGTCCGCAGTCTCTGTCACGGTGATGTTGACGGAAGGACCGTCGCCATAGTTCTCGGTCGTTGGATCGTCCCAAGTGGTACAACCAGTCAGGGCGATGGCAACCATCATGATACTATATAATAATTTCTTCATAATCGTAACTTATTATTATTTGACTTTTGTAAAGGTAGTCTGAGAGAAACCCTCCCAGTAATATGTACCGACTTTAGTAATCCATACATTTTCAATGTACAAAGTGGCACCCTTGTCACGAATCTCAACAATAATGTTTTCACCGGCTTCCAAAGGAGTATTTCCTTCTGGATCTGCAAAACCTTCCAAAGAGGATGTAGCACCAGAACTTGATGTATATCCCATGCTCTGACCTACAGGAATTCGAATTTCGGTCTTCTCGTCATTGACAATACCATATACATAATTATACTCTGGAGCAGTCAGACCATTCTGTGCAAAATACGGATCAAGGTTACTGAACCAAACCTTGCTCAAATCGGTATCATCGCGAGAAACGTTAATAGTCCAGTCATAGTGGTCACCATAAACGAGGTCATCCGCAGAGACATTATAATCACCTAAAATCGCTGCCAATGGATGCTCATCATCTTCGATGGTAATGGAGCATGAATTGTTGGCACCAAGGTTAACACCGATGGGATTGACTAATGAAATAGTCAGTTTTACGTTACCATCAAACTGATCATTATCGATGATATTCAGTTTGATATACTGTGTGGGAGCATCCTTCGTGAAGGATAGGGTACGAGACGGGTTTCCCACCGTGTAGTGAACACCCTCAATGGCGCCACCAGTCTCAGGAGCGGTAATCTCGAAATCAACAGAGGTCTCGATACCCGACAGAGAGGTGAGCAGTACGGGAATGTCGATGCTCTCTTTGGTCTCGCTAATGCTTGCCGTAGAACTAGTCATGGCTACAAAGGCATCAGCATCGTCGAATGTGGGCAGGTCGTTATTGCACGATGTGAATGCCATCAATGCAGCAGTTACCATACCGTATGCTAATTTATTAATCTTCATAATTTCTTAATTTCGTTAATGCTTTAACTTTCCAATAATCTTAGTAGCCCTCATTCTGCTCCATGTTCGGGTTAGCATCCATCTCACGCTTAGGAATAGGCATAGCCCACTTGTAGTTGGGGAATGGAACATCCTTATTGACAGAATCATCGAAGTCTGTACGAGTCAGAGAAGTACCGGTACGGGCATAGTCGTAAACGATATGACCTTCGAAGAAGAGTTCTTTGCGACGCTCTGTGAATACAGTTGTCCTAGAGGGAGAAGGAGCGGTAGCACCACGCTTGTCAGCGATAGCCTTCAGGTCGCTCTCGGCAGTCACACCACTGATAGTGGCACCGTTTACGATAGCCTCAGCACGGTTGAGATACATCTCGGCAAGGCGAAGGATAGGAACATTGGTTGCCTTAGGATTAGCACCTTCTTTTCCACTGTATTTCACTACCAGCCAGTCAGTCTCATGCTTCTTGAACATTTTCAGACGGACATCGCCCTCCTCATAGAGATTAACCAAGTCCTGAGTGGCACAGATGTCACCTGAGCCAGTCTTATCTGCGCTAGAACCAGTGATATATGGCAGGTGTGTCCAACCAGACTCATCCCAGTAACTGTTTTTAGTATTACCATATACCTCAAAGATAATCTCACCGCCTTTAGTTGCCGCAGAGGCAGACCACATGTTGAGGTAAGTCTCTGCGTCTACCAGACTGTACTTACCGCTATTGATAACCTTTGTGGCATAGTTGGCTGCATTCTGCCACTCACCCATATAAAGGTATACACGGGAGAGCAGTGCCTGGATGGCAGACTTAGACACCATCGCAGCGGCATCACTGATACCAGAACGAGTGAAGTTGTCGCTAATTAGGCTTTCAGCGTCCAACAGGTCTGACTCAATCTGTTCGTAGACCTCTCTGACGGTGTTGCGGGCTGGTTGTCCGTTCTCTGTTACCAAGACAACAGGAACACCAAGGCTCTCAGGCTGGTAGGTGTAAGGCTGGGCATAAGTAATAACCAAGTCGAAATAGCAAAGCGCACGCATAAAGAGTGCTTCTGCCTTCAGGTTGTTCAAGTCCTGAGTAGTAGCGTCACGCCCTTCTTTGCCGTCTACATTATTAATAATATTATTAGCCCAAGAGATCGTATAGTAAGCATAACTCCATACAGAAGAAGTACTACTCTCATTATAGTTCCACTGAGTATCATTGCGATAACGACCAGAACCAGGATCTGAAATCGGGTTCTTGGCATTACCGGCACGCAACTCTGACTGCAGAATAAATTGTCCATCGTACCATGAGGCACTCTGCATCATGGTATAAAGACCTGCACCAGCATTATCCAGACCATCATAGTTTCCAAGGGTGATCTCGTTGCTCTGCTTCAGTTTTGGCTCTTCCTCCAGGAAACCGTTACAAGACGTAAATGCTCCTGCAACTGAAAGAAGCGCTAATCCCATTATTATCTTTTTCATATTGCTTGTCTTTTTTATTTTCATGTAACATTAGAAAGAAACCTCAAGTCCGAGCATAAATGTCTTGCTGACAGGATAAATACCATAGCCCATACCATCGGCACCACGTTCAGGATCCCAGAAGTTCACATTATGGAATGTGTATACATTCTGACCACTTCCATATACACGGGCTGATGTCAGACCAATTTTGCTGATCAACTCACGTGGGAACTGATAAGATAGGGTGATATCCTTTATACGGAAGTAATCACCTCTTTCCAAATATCTGGTGGAAGCGAAACTATAAGAGTTGGTCGTATTACCAGCAATGGGCTTGGGATCGCATCCAGTGTCACCTGGGTTCTTCCAATAATTCATGGCGCTCTTCGCCTGATTCATGGACATCTGGTTACCATCGCTCTGGAGATAACGATTCTCTACAATAAGAATCTTATTACCGCCCTTGAATTCGCCAACAACACTCAAGGAGATGCCCTTCCAACTGAGGGTCGTGTTTACACCACCAGTTACTGTTGGCTCAGGACTGCCACACTTGATGTAGGCGGCATCATTGAAGTTGTTGGTCAATGTGCCGTCCTCTGTACGCCACAAAGCCTCACCGTTTACGGGGTTTACGCCATAATAGTCTTTCAAATAGAAAGTGAACAATTTCTCACCGACAATGTGCTTTAGACGTGAGTCTACAGAGTATGACATCATTTCATCGCCGGCAAGTTCCAAAACCTTAGATTTGTTGTGGGCGATATTGAAGCCTACATCCCACTTCCAATCCTTAGTGTCGATGATATTAGCATCAAACTGGAATTCAATACCAGAGTTGCGTACTGATCCTACGTTGGTTAGGGCACTGTTGAAACCAGAGGTAGAGGACTGTGCTTTATCCAGCAACATGTCAGTAGTCTTACGGGTATATACATCCAAACTACCAGAGAAACGCTTCAGGAAACGGAAGTCGAGACCGAAGTTCCATGCATAGTTCTTTTCCCATGATAGATCATCATTGGCAGGAGTAGAAGGACGCATACCTGTTACACCGTTATATATGGTCGTAGAATAAGTACCATATTGCTGATAGAGCGAGATATTATTGTTACCATTGACACCATAACTGGCACGGAGTTTCAAGACATCGAGCCATTTCACGTTCTTCATGAATTGCTCGTTGTGCATGTTCCATGAAAGACCGAGAGACCAGAACGTACCCCAACGCTTGTTGCTACCAAACAGAGAACTGCCGTCAGTACGGATAGAAGCCTGTAGATAGTAACGGGAGTCATAACTGTAGTCGAGGATACCGAACCATGACATCATCGTCTCAGCGCTATTGCCATAACCGGTTTTGACCGTCTCAGTATTACCTGAGGTAAGATAAGGTATAGCAGGATTCAACTCATCAATACGCTGGAAGTTGTAAATGTACTTGTCTCTCATGGCTTCCTGACCAAACAGGATGCGCAGATTATGCTTGTCAGCAAAGGTGTCCTGATACGTTGCGGTGTTTGATGTCGTTAGGACAATGTGCTGTGTCTCATATTGCTGCAACACAGGATATCCATTCTCATAATCACTAGCCTCCAAAGACCAATAGCGGCGGCTGTCGCCAAAAACGGTCTCTGCGGCGTTCGTGGTTTTGAAGGTTAACTGCTTGATAGGTTTCCACTCCAAATAGATACTACCGTTAAAGTTGTATTTCTTGTCCGTGTTATCATCATAATCTGCAGTAGCACGGGGGTTGGAGTTGGCATTAGTAGGAATGCTGGTGTTGTGGGTGCCGTCCTCATTGTAGGCGGGAATCCAAGGCAATAAGGTCAATCCTGCAAAAGCGGGGTTGGCGTAATACAAATCCTGCATGCTGACATCAGAACTCTTACGATAACCACCGTTAATGCGAGCACCAGTCTTCAACCACTTGTTAATCTCGTGGTCAACATTGACACGAGCAGAGAAACGCTTATAGTTGATGCCATAATATACACCGTCAGTATTGGTGTATGACAATGAATTATAGTACTTGGTCTTAGAAGAGCCACCAGACATAGTGATCTCATATTCTTGGTTATGACCAGTACGAGTCATATGCTCCATCCAGTTGGTCTGAGGACGAGAGAGCAACTCATAGGGGCGATAGTAAGCACCTGCGGGGTTGTCTGGATCCATGCCGGCATTGCGGATAGCGTCACGCTGGTATTCCAGCAACTGCTGCCCGTTCATCACTCCGTAGTTGTTGTCGTTGGCAAGGTAAGAGATACCGAATTTAGCGCGAGCAGTAAACTGGCTCTTACCTTCTTTACCGCTCTTTGTGGTAATCAGGATGACACCATTGGCAGCACGAGAGCCATAAACAGAAGCGGCTGCGGCATCTTTCAATACGGTGATGCTCTCGATATCGCTTGGATTCAGGGCTGCCAGAGGGTTACTGGTGTTTGTCAATTCTGAATCATCACCACTGGCAATCGCAATACCATCTACTACATACAAAGGGTTATTACCTGCATTGATAGAACTGGTACCACGGATACGAATACTGGATGTAGAACCAGGCTGACCACTTTGTGAGGTGATCATCACACCGGCAAGTTTACCTCCCAGCATCTTATCCACTGAGATAGCGGGAATGTCCGCAATCTCATCACCACTTACGGTCGTAATAGATCCAGTCTTTGCCTCACGACGCATAGTTCCATAACCAACCACGATCACTTCATCCAATGACTTCTGGTCGTTGGTCAGGATGATGCGCATGTTTGCACGGGCACTTACCTCGATAGGCTCCATACCCACATAAGTGATGCGAAGGGTACTCTTGCCGGCAGGAACAGTCAGCGAGAAATGACCATCAGCATCAGTTACAGTACCGATATTCGTACCTACAACAAGAACGGATGCTCCAATAACAGGGCTGTTGTCCTCCTGAGCGATAACGGTACCATTAACTTTCGTTTGTGCCATCGCCAGTCCTAAACTCAGGAACAGGCAGGCAAAAAACATCGTTAGTCTTTTTTCCATAAACACTCTCTTGATTATTATTAAATTGTTAATTTATACTTATTTTGCTGTTATTTATAGTATTTTTGCCGACACCTCCCCGCGCGAGGTACGCACGCAAGATTGTGCAAAATTACAACAAATATTCACAATCCGCAAATAATTTTTATGAAAATCCGCTTTTTTGCGCCAAATTTTAACATTTTACCCCCTTTTCTTCCCTTTTAATGTGATTTTTCGCTAAAAAACTTGCAATTTGTTAATGGTTGTAATCCAAACAATTAATTATTCAGACTGTCAGGATTCATCAGGAAGTCGAGCAACCCGATGGTCAATATGCCGTTCTCATCGCGCCATGGCACTATGTCGTCATTCACATAGCGACGCTCCATCACGCCCACGTCAACCTTGCATCCGTTTGTGATGTTTAAGTCTATTATGAGGCTGTTTATGGCATTGTTTTTCGCACAAAAGAAAGTTCTGTCCTTTTCTGTCCTTTTCTTTGGCGCAAAGAAAAGAACTAAAAGAAACATCCACCCCCTCCCATCCTCCCCCTATATGGGGAGGCTCAATTGATTCCGGGCGGCAACCGCCCTCCATCAAAGTTTTGGTATGGCTCTCAGGCTTTCGCCCCGAGATAGGTTGACTGCGTCTACCTCTCACGGGGTTCGCCATGTTTTTTGACGCCGCCTACGCTAAACGCTGGGCGTCGGGAGGGGCACCCCTCGCACGAAGTGCGTTAAAAAATATATCGCGTCGTCCCGCGATACCAAAACATAGGAGAAATCGCGGTTTCTGCGATTTCGAGTTTTCCCTCGCCCCTGAGGGGAGAGGGAGACAGGGAGAGAGGTGGAGCCTCTCCTGGCAAGGAGGGGACGGGGGAGGTCGAAAAAAGTAGTAAGAGGGAAGTATAATATAAGGTGCGCGCGCGAAAAACTTTTTCTTAAAAAGTTAATAGGAGATTTGCATATTTGCAAAGAAATGTGCACCTTTGCAAACAAATATCTAACTAATTAGATTTGTTGGGACACATGCTGAGTATAACAAAATAGACAGTGCAAAAATATAATAAGAAAGCCAGATCATGTGCGGAAAAAGAAAAATCTCCATGTCACTTGCAAAACGTCTCCATTCAAGATTAGGAATTGACGCAAATCTAATTTTAGAGAATGCATAGATGATTGCTTTTTAAAGATTCAAAAACTCCCTACAAGAAAAATGATTGTTTTTCTCCTCAACCATCACTAATTGAGTATCTCACTGATTACAAGCGGTTTAACGCGTGTAGGTTGCTTTTTAAACCATCACCATACCATCACGAAACACCACTTTTAACGATAAAATAGGTACTTATTATCCCTTCAACTGCCGTTAAACCATTGGTTTATAGGCAGTTCCTTAATAGCAACCACCAAGGGAACTGGCAGTTTCCCTTGAGGAAACTGTTAGTTTCCACGGAGGGAACTAACAGTTCCCTTTGGGGGAACAAGTGGTAACTAATATCGGAATGAACCATCCGGGCCATCCGAACAACCTGAAACAGCGGTGTTAGTGATGGTTGAGTGATGGTTTGCGAGGGTTACCTACACGGGTTATCCTTCATATTGTCAGCATGTTATATCCAAAAGTGATGGTTAGAGCCATTTTTAAAAGTAAATTGAATTTTTGAAATTCAATGTCAAAAGCGTGTAGGGAATTCTAACTTTTTTGATATTATTCCATCAACTGTTGCAGGAGTTCCTTGTTTGCCGCATCAATACGGTTGTCGTCAATCTCACGGATATAAGCGAGGGTGGTGTTGGGCGAGGTGTGCCCTAATGCCTTGGAGATGACTGACAGGTCTACATTGGCATGATAGGCAAGACTTGCCCATGAATGGCGGGCGACATAAGAGGTCAACGGACGGTCTATGCCAGCCAGTATCCCAATTTTACGCAGATGCCGGTTATATTTGGTACGGGCTGTCTCGTAACATTTAAAAGTATCTGTTCCTGTCAATATCGGGAACACGTAGTTGCTGTCCGCACATGTATAACGATGGATGATCTGCCACATAGGAGGCTCCACCTTGACTTTAATGCGTTGCCCCGTCTTATGCCGATGGTAGACGATATAGTTGTCACTGATCTGTCGCTTCTGCAGAAAGGCGACATCTACGAAAGGCATTCCCAAGGCATAAAAACTGAACAGGAAGATGTCACGGGAGAAAGCGAGAGGAGACCCTGGTGGCAGAATCATCTGCCGCAGTCTGGAAATATCCTCGACAGGGACAGAGCGTTTGTCGGTACGCATCTTGCCAGTATAGACATGATCAAACAAAGACTGGTGTCTCATGGCTGGTGACAATTGGTAAAGCAAGGTACGAAGGGAACGCATATAGCAGGAAGCGGTGTTCTGAGAGACGTTATGTTCCAAGAGCCACTGCTGAAAACCTTCCAGTAAATGCACATCAATGGCATCCATCGTCACATGAGTCCCGGCATAGCGGCAGAATACCCGTAATGCCGTCTGGTAATTGTCAATCGTGCTTTTAGCCCGTACCCCCTTCAGTGTCTGAATCAGGTTGGTCACCAAAGTAATAAACTGTGGGCTGACACTGCCCTTTTTACTGTCTCGCTTGTTACTGTTGAACAGTCGGAGACTCAGATGAATAGATAGTTTAAACATTTTCTTTGTGTTTTTTATGAAATGATTAAAAAGACAAAAGTAGTGAAATGTCCACCTCGCGCGGGGAGGTATCGGCAAAAATACTATAAATAACAGCAAAATAAGTATAAATTAACAATTTAATAACAATCAAGAGAGTGTTTATGGAAAAAAGACTAACGATGTTTTTTGCCTGCCTGTTCCTGAGTTTGGGACTGGCGATGGCACAAACGAAAGTTAATGGTACCGTCATTTCTCAAGACGACAACGAACCCGTTATCGGAGCCTCTGTCCTCGTCGTGGGAACACAAGTAGGTACTGTAACAGACACAAACGGTCGCTTTGAGTTGACATTGCCTGCCGGCAAGAAGACTCTTCGCATCACTTATGTGGGTATGGAGCCTATCGAGGTAAGTGCCCGTGCCAATATGCGTATCTTGCTGACCAGTGATCAGAAAGCATTGGATGAGGTGATTGTCGTAGCCTACGGTACGGCGAAGAAGACCTCTTTCACTGGTTCTGCCGAGAGTGTGAATGCTGAGGACATGGAACTTCGTCCTATCACCTCAGTCACCAAGGCATTGGAAGGTAACGTCTCCGGTGTTCAGGTGACCTCTGCGTCAGGTCAGCCCGGTTCCGCACCTTCTATCCGCATCCGTGGTTTCGGCTCTATCAATGCGTCGAACAGCCCGTTGTATGTAGTAGACGGTATTCCTTTCGATGGAAACCTTGCCTCACTCAACCCCTCGGATATTGAGAGCATGACCGTCTTGAAGGACGCTTCCTCCGGTGCCCTGTATGGTGCCCGTGGCGCCAATGGTGTCGTGATGATTACCACTAAGAAAGGTAAGGAGGGTAAGACGAACGTGACATGGCGTTCCAACTTCGGTTGGTCAAACCGCGCCACCAAGCGTTACAGCAATGTCAGCCAGAAGGACTTCGTGCAGTTGACCTATGAGGCTTTGCGTAATGACGCATGGAGCGGCGGCTCCTCCTGGGAGGACGCTGAGGCTATTGCCCGTGCAGGCTTAGGCTCTACCCTTGGTGGAGAACTTTATAATCCTTTCAAGAACTATACTTGGGACACCATCATCGACCCTGCTACCGGTCAGGTTCGCTCCGACGCCCAGTCAGCATGGAATGAGGACTGGTTAGATGCCGTCACCCGTGACAACGCTTTCCGTCATGAGCATCAGTTCTCCCTGTCTGGTGGCTCAGAGAAGACCAAGTATGCGATGTCTCTTGGCTATCTGAATGAGGATGGTATTCTGCAGACCACGTCATTCCAGCGTTACAGTGCCCGTGTGAACGTTGACTCCAAGATCAACGACTGGTTCAGTGCCAATGTCGGTCTGAACGTGGCTCACACCATCTCCAACTTCAGCGACTATAGCGGTTCATCCTACTCTAACGTATGGTACACCGCCCAGTTCATCAACCCCTTGTTCCCTGTCTATCTGAAAGACGCTGACGGACAGAGCATCTATAACAACGGTCAGATTGAGTATGACTGGGGTGAGATCCGTGAGAATGGCGACCAGCGTCCCGGCTCCATGAGCGATCACAGTTCATTAGGTATGCTGATGTTAGACAAGACCGAGACCCTTCGTGACATCGCAGGTATGCGCTCTGGACTCGTCTTCGGTAGTGACAGCGACAGCATGGGTTGGGCGAAAGGCTTGAAACTCGCCATTAACTTCGGTTTCGACTACACCAATGCCAGTTATAGCAACTATATGAACATGGAGCACGGTAACCAGGCAGCCTCCGGCGGTCTTCTTGAGAAGGAGAACGGACGTACGCAGAGTTACACCTTCAACCAGTTGCTCACCTGGAACCGTACTTTCGGCAAGCATAACTTTGATATCCTGTTCGGTCATGAGTATTATGCCTACAGGTACAACTACACAGAGGCAGGACGTACCGGTCTGATGGCAGGTATCCTGGAACTCCGTCCGGGTGCCACTTTGTATGCCGCGGACTCTTATAAGTACGACTACCGTATCAACTCCTGGCTGAGTCGTTTCAACTATAACTTCGACGACAAGTATTACTTCTCCGCCTCTCTGCGTTCTGACGCCTCTTCCCGTTTCAAGAAAGGCAACCGCACAGGTACGTTCTGGTCATTGGGTGCCAACTGGCGTATCTCCCAGGAGCAGTTCATGAAGAACATCACTTGGATTGACAACCTGTCGTTCAAGGTAAGTTATGGTGAGCAGGGTAACGATAACGTAGGTTCCTACTATGCATGGCAGGGACTCTCCAGCGTCGCTTATCCTAACGCCAACACGGTGGGTGCCTTGCTGTCCTCCCTGGAGAACGCCGACCTCTCATGGGAGAAGAACGGTAACTTCAACATCGGTCTGGAAGGCTCGTTGTTAGGTCGTCGCATCCGCTTCAGCGCAGAGTACTACCATCGTAAGACCTCTGACATGCTGCTGAACTACCCGATGGCTGTGTCTACCGGTTTCGGTGGCTATGATGCCAACGTCGGTAACATGACCAACCAAGGCTTCGAGTTCGAGTTGTCGGGTACTCCTGTCCGTACGAAGGACTTCGAGTGGAACATCTCTTGGATGGGATCAACGCTGAAGAACGAGGTGACCAAACTGACTGCGGAGTCTCCCGAGATCCTGACTGGTAACTATATCATCAAGGAGGGTCTTCCTCTGAACACCTTCTATCTGCGTAAGAGCGCCGGTGTGGATCCCTCTACCGGTAAGGAGTTGTTCTGGATTTATGATAAGGACGAGGACGGTAATATTACCAATGAGCGTATCACCTCTAACTACAGTGAGGCGTCATCCTCTCGCTATGAGATGGGCTCACGTATTCCTGACCTGTATGGTAGCATCAGCACAGACCTGAACTACAAAGGTCTCAGTCTCTCTGTCCTGACTACTTACTCTATCGGCGGTAAGGTGCTTGACGGACTGTACTATAGCGGTATGAACATGACCTACCTGAGTGGTACTTGGCATAGCAATGCCCTTCGTCGTTGGCAGAAGCCCGGTGATATCACTGATGTTCCCCGTATCGAGATACAGGGTAACACCTATATGACCGACCGCTATCTGGTGGATGCCTCTTATTTCGCTATCAAGAACATCACGCTGTCATATTCACTTCCCAAGTCTCTCGTCCGTCGTGTTCGTCTGAACGGTGTGAAGATCTATGGCTCTTACGACAATGTGGTTCTCTGGAGTCATTTGGACGGTATGGATCCGCAGTATAACTTCAGCGGTGGTACCGGCTATGACTATGCGCCAAACAAGACACTGACTTTTGGTTTGGAGGTTAATTTCTAATTTTAAAAGGATATAAGCATGAAAGCAATATTTAAATATACACTGATGAGTCTGCTGGGCGTGGCTATGTTCAGTGCCTGTTCAGAAGACCGCTTAGAGACCACTCCTTCTACTGCTGTGGCAACAGGTGAGATGACCAAGTCAAGTAGCAGTGCTATTGCGGCAATCGACGGTATCTACCGTTTCCTTTATGTCACAGGATACACGTCCGGCTGGTATTATGAGGAGGCAGGACTCAGTTCTATCAATCTTGCCGCAGACCTGATGGGTGAGGACCATATCCAGGCGAAGTCTGGTTCCGGATGGTTCTATTATGACTATAAGTATGATGTGAAAGGCGACTACTCTCACAATGCCGGTCGTCCCTATGGTGTGTGGAATTTCTTCTATACCATTATCGCGAATGCCAACTATGTGGTTGCCGCTGAGGAGACGATGGAGGGTGACCCCTCTGACGTGAACTATGTGGTAGGTCAGGCATACGCCCTCCGTGCGTTCAGTTACTTTATGCTTGCCCAGTGGTATGCCCGTACCCTGGTAGGTCATGAGAGTGAGCCTTGCGTACCGATTTATACAGAGCCTACCACCAAGGACACAAAGGGTAAGCCCCGTGAGACAGTGGCTAAGGTCTATGAGCAGATTGACGCGGATATGGATAAGGCAGTCTCATTACTGTCTGCCACCAGCCGTGAGCGTGACAGCAAGTCACACTTAGGACTTGCCGAGGTCTATGGACTGAAGGCGCGTATCGCTCAGGTGGAGGAAAAATGGAATGATGCCCTGACAGCCGCCACGAACGCGATTACCGAGGCTAATAAGGAAGGTGTTGAGATTGCCAGTGTCAGCCAGTTCGCCGGTCTGAACAATGTGGCAGCCCCTAACGTGATGTGGGGTATGAAGATTATCTCCGACCAGAGTTTGATGTATGCCAGTTTCTTCACCCACATGGATAAGGATATGGGTAAGTATGGTGCCTCCGCTCCTCAGCAGATTACCAGGTCGCTCTATGCGAAGATGGGTGAGAAAGACGCCCGTCTCGCTTGGTGGAACCCGGAAGACGCCGGCAATGGCGACAACGGCTACCAGCAGGAGAAGTTCAAGTTCTCCAACTACCAGACATGGGAGGGTGACTATATCTTCATGCGAATAGAGGAGATGTATCTCGTCAAGGCTGAGGCTGAGTGTATGTTAGGCAATGACGCCACCGCTCAGCAGACACTGAACGCGCTGATTCAGACCCGTGACAAGAACTATGAGTGCACCAAGACCGGCAAGGACTTAGGTACGCTGACCAGCGATAAGACCAACTCCCTGCGTGAGGAGATCATCATCCAGCGTCGTATTGAGTTGTGGGGCGAGTTCGGACGTATCTATGACATCCGCCGTCTGCACCAGGGCTTCTCACGTACCGCAGAGGATGGACATCCTGCCGTTGCCATTGACTCCGACTTCGAGGATCCTGAGAGTTACAAGTGGGTAATGGTGATTCCACAGTCTGAGTTCGACGGTAATGAGAACATGGACATCAGTACGGATCAGAATCCTTTTGATTAATAACTAAAAAGAAGATGATTATGAGAATCGACAAATATTTATTAGGACTTGCAGTTGTCGTGCTGGGAGGCTTCACCTCTTGTAACACGGACGTGGATGGTACCATCTACAACTCAAACTTGGAGCATGTGTCCTTCGACGGTGTTTCAACCAGTGTGTCAGTAAGCGTTGACGAGACCTCCGCGACGATTCCTGTGACGATTAACCGTGGTGTGACCACCAATGCCTCTACCATCACCTTCACCGCCGAGGCGAGTGAGGATGGTATCTTCAGCAATGACGCCAATGGTAGTGTCTCTTTCGCTCCCGGACAGAATGCCGCTACTTTCAATGTGACGGCTAACAACCTGAAGAAAGACCAGACGTACACCTATACGCTGACACTCTCTGAGGCTGCTGTCCTCACAGCGGATACTATTACCGGTGTGAAGCAGAATACGGTCTATACCATTAAGGTCAGCCGTTCTGGCGACTGGACGGAGTGGGCAAAATGGAACTCAACAGGTACCGCTACCTATACCTATGTGAACTTCTGGAGCTTTGATGATTCAGGTCTGCCTTTCGTCTATCGTCAGAATCTGAACGATCCCAATAAGTATCAGTTTAAGTTGAGCAACTGGGCGTATGGCGTTGACCTGCTTCTTGACTATGATAAGTCAACGGGCGTTGTCTCTTGCGCAGATCAGTTTACTGGTTACACCCACTCTTCCTATGGTGATGTCTATGTGATGGACCTCGTAGCCTATTGTGATTTCAGAGGATGGGGAGTCGATCCTGAGGATTATGGTACGTTTGATGAGAATCAGGGTATCATTACGATTCCTCTTGCCTACTATGTTTCTGCGGGAACGTTCGGCTATGATCCCGAGTTTGTATATATCGACGGCTATAACCGTGCAGACTATAGTGCCACATTGGCATACGCAGGTTATCTGACTGCTCCTGACAATACCGTTTATGCGCTGGGTGACCTGGTTGCTACGGGTACTGATGCCAAGAATGCCACAAACATCAAGGCTGTTGTAGTCAGCCAGGATGTTGATGCTGACGCTATTGCTGACGCCATTGTCGCTGGTGAGGTAGAGGCTGAGAAGGTGGAGGTTGGACGCATTCAGGTTGCTATCCCCGAGGACTTGAGCGGAAAACTGCAGATTGTCGTTGTCATTATCGACAAGGACGCTGAGGGTAATGACGAGGCGAAGAATATACTTGCCTCTAAGTTCGAGTACTTCAGCGGTGCTAACCCCTGGACTTCCTTAGGAACAGGTTACTTCGTTGATGACTTCGTAGTGTCCTTGTTTGGCTATGATCCAGAGGCATTTGAGGTGGAGATTCAGGAGAGCACGACAGAGCCAGGCTTGTACCGTCTTGTCAAGATGTATAGTCAGGTGGCTGCCGCCTTTGGACAGGATGATGGTGACGCTGACGTTGAGGTCAATGCCACGAATCCTTCCGCTGTCTATATCCTGACACAGTCCATCGGTTTTGACCTTGGCTATGGTGATATGTCTATCGCTACCTATGGTGGTGATGATATTGAGTACTTTACTGCGAAGTATGATGTGACAGCAAAGGATGTGATAGAGGCTTTCCCAGAGGACTTCGGTACTTTGGAGGCAGGTGTCATGACCTTCCCAGTCTTTGAGCGCGAGTTAAGCGATGGCTCGACAGGTTACTATCAGGGCTTTATCTATGACGGTGACGGTGGCGCTTATGCTGGTAGAAACGGTGCTTTCGAGATCGTACTTCCCAGTGCGGCAAGTGCTGTGAAGGCAAGAGCCGCCAGCATGGCAAGGGCAACCGATTTCGCTAACCGTCTTAACGGAAAGGCTAAGGTAAGTCAGTCTGCTTTCAAGAAGACCTACAAGCGTATCATGAAGCGCAACTTGACGCTGAAAGTAAGAAAATAATTTACTAACACTGATTAAATAGAGGTGCGTCCATGAAAAATGGGCGCACCTCTTTAATCGTTTAAGCGGTGCCGGTAAAACCCGTTTGAGAAGCATTTCAATGCCTTCAACAATTCTTATGTAGCCTATCGATGTTTTGAATGTAAAAAGATAGCAGGTATTTGGCAGTTTAGGAAAATATTACTATCTTTGCAAGCAGAAACGAGAAAATTATGATGACAATAGCAAACCCTATTTACGATTCTGTGTTCAAGTTCATGATGGAAGATGAACGAGTGGCAAGGACGATTCTGTCGGCTTTACTGAAAAAGGATATAGTGAAGGTGGAGGTACGTCCCCATGAGTACAGCAACAGTCAACGCGACACCTTGTCGATGTTTCGCATCGACTTTGCCGCAACGATTCGCGAGGATGATGGTAACGAACGGCTCATCCTGATAGAAGTACAGAAGACATGGTTGGAGACGGAGACACTGCGCTTCCGTCAGTATCTCGGCGTACAGTACCAGCGCAAGGAGAATATCATGCCTGACAGCAAGGAGGGCTATGCCATGCCGATGGTTGCCGTATATATCCTTGGACACAAAGTTGGAGACATTGATGAGCCAGTCATCTATGTCCATCATGATGCCTACGACTACAATGAACAGCGAGTCACCAAAGGAATTCCTGATCCGTTTATAGACAGTCTGACTCACGACAGTGTTGTCGTGCAGATTCCTCGCCTGCATGGTCAGATCAACAACCGTCTGGACAAGGTGCTGAGCGTGTTTGACCAGACATTGCACTTGCCGGAGAGCGGACATTTCCTGAATTACGACGAAAGCCGCTATGTAGGTGATGAAGACATGCAGCCTATTCTGCATCGTCTTCTCATGGCAGCCAGTGATGCTGACACACGTCAGGATATGAATGTTGAAGACGAATATTATTCCATTATCGAGAAGCGTGACACCGAAATCATGCTGAATGCCCGCAAAATAGCAGAGCAGAACGTTCAACTGACGGAGCAGAAGGCTCAGTTGACGGAACAGAAGGCTCAAC
>FLNX01001148.1_pt1 | contig 29782 bp, 21 predicted proteins | sample 1140341 | NCBI WGS metagenome assembly FLNX01 (sample SAMEA3878208, study PRJEB12797) | bioreactor metagenome | biome: Moose rumen | place: Sweden | collected 2011-10 | reverse complement strand
CCCCTGGAAAGACTCAACGGCGACCGGAGAAACTTCCTTGAGATCCTCTGGGACACCGCCGAGAGTATGAAGGCCGCTGAAGCAGCATAAGCCCTGTACCGGAGGGACCCTGCCAATGTGATAGTCGGCTGGACCTTCTGATACCCTCTGAATAGCGACCCCCGCTGATCCCAGCGTAGTGGGGTTTAGGGGTCCTATTGCCCAAAATTACGATTCCACAAAATTTGTGTTATTCTGGAACATGCCGAGATTTGTATTCACTTGTGTTTTCGTCAAAGGATTCTTCTTATGGTTTTTGGACTGTAGGTTTCAAAAATCTGTTCAAAGTTAGTCATAACGCTGTCTGTGGCCATGCAGCTATCTCTAAACACCGCATAGAATGGATGCTGCTGGGCAATGGCTTTCACGGTCTCTTCGGTTACGTCATTGTCGAAGCAGGCAATGAGGTAGTCGTCTGCCACGGAGAAGACTTTCTTTTCGTCGATTACTGTCTCCTCGATCTTGGAAGAAAGGAGCACACCCAGATCAAGCATGATCTGGAAGAGCAGATCTTCCGGTGTGCGATCTTCCTTGATGTTGTCGGCGAACATATCCATTTGTCCCTGTTTGAAGTCGTCCGGGCGGTAGTAGACGTCCTTCATGTTGGAGGAGTCCACACAGAAGACCCGGAAGCCGATGTCCAGGTTGCTGGTGCTTTTCTGGGATTCGTCGCGGATCTTCTTTCCTGCGCGACGCATTCGTTCTTCTCCAATGTCACAAATATTCTGATATCCTGCCTTGAAGGTTTCTGAATCTTCAGAACATTCTTCAGGAATTTGAACTAGAATAAACTTTCTGTGACCATTGTCAGAAGAATTTAATTGCATTACTGCTTGTGCGGTAGTGGCAGAACCAGCAAAAAAATCTAAAATTATATCGTTCTTGTTAGTTGCAATAAGTGATAGATACTTTAATAACTTTATTGGTTTAGGATTTGAGAAATAGTCGGCGTTAAAAAGAGTAAAACAATCTGTCTTTCCTGTTCTTGTTCGACCAAATCGCTCATCTGTCAAAAGACTACGTGGAATTACTCCTTCTTTTTTGTAGTTTTTTGTGTAAACATTACCATTTTCAAAAACGAGTTCTTGATATCGCTTTTTTACATTATTTTTACTCCACCTCCATGTAGCATTAGGATGAGCAGGATCTTTGTGCTTTGGAGTATATATGGTGCCGTCTGGACCTATTATTTCAAAGTCAAGAGTACTTGAATATCTAATACTCTGTTTATCTAATCTTTCTAAGGAGTATGGCCCTTTTTCGTCAATTCTATTGTAGCTTGTTGAAACTTCTGCTTCAGGATCTTGATTCAAAACTAAATATTCACTATTTTTGGCATAAACTAATACGTATTCGTGATCAACGGCGAAATATCGAGAATCATTTGCTCCACCACTTTTACTTTTCCAAATTAAACTTGAAACGAAGTTGTTACTGCTGAAAATTTCATTACAAATTTTTTTTGTATTTTCCTGCTCGCAATCATCTATGCTGATAAAGATCACGCCATCATCTGACAAAAGATCTTTAGCAAGACGAAGCCTCGGATAGATCATATTCAGCCAGTCAGTATGAAACCGACCATTGCTTTCTGTGTTAAGAACAAGCTGGTTTCCATCCTCATCATACTGTCCGCTGTTTTCTAAATATTCCCCAGTTTCCTTTGAGAAATCGTCGTTGTAAATGAAATCGTTACCGGTGTTATATGGGGGATCAATGTAGATCATCTTGACCTTCCCAAGATAAGTCTCCTGGAGAAGTTTTAGTGCGTCAAGGTTGTCACCTTCGATATAAATGTTTTCCGTATCAATACTGCCGGGCGTGCCGTCACGGCCTACTGATTTTTCACGGACAAGTCTTAAGGTTTTATTGATTGGCTGATTGGCTAAAACAACTGATTTTTTCTTGTCAGGCCAGGTAAACTGATATCGTTCTGTCCCCCCCCCGCAATAACTGTGCCAGAAATCTCCTGCTGAAGAACATCGGCGTCTATGGCACGGACAACCTCACCATTCTCATTGACTGTTTCAGTTATGGCATTGGGAAACAAGGCTGCAAGTTTCTTATAGTTTTCGTCGGCTAAATTAGGTGTGTGCATCTTAAGCTTGTCCATGCTTCAGATCCTCCAATTCTTTTTCGTAATTCTGTGCTTTCTGGAAAAGGCTAAACTTCTTCTTGGGCTGGACTTCCTTCTCAACAGCATCTTTGGCCTTCTGAAGTTTTTTCTCCATCTTCAGGATTTTTTGCTGCTTCTGAAGGCGCTGATCCAATGTCTGACCGTCATCAGTTTCCGCCCGTTCATCGTCGAGTGCGATCTGCTCGACGAAACTGTCCCATATTTCTTTCAGGGAGAATCCACTTGCCGTAAGGAGCATCTTGTCTTCTGTCATCCAGGGAGAGCGGTAGAGGGTGCCATGGTACAGTGCCAGCTGACGCTGATCTTCATAAGTAAGAAGGAACACCAGCTTGTGCGGGTTCTGCCGGGCAATGGCTTCCACCACCTTCCCGTCAAACTCCTTTTTCTTGAGTGCAATTGTCAGTAGCAGGATCTCTTCGACCTCCGATCCCTTGTCCAGATGCAGGTTCTCCATGGTTAAACTGTATTCGACGAAGATCCGCTCTACATCGGAAATAAACTTTTCTCTCAGTGTGGACGTGAGTTCCAGCCTCTTGTAAAAGGCTTCTTTGGGCATACGCTGGTGTATGCGTGTTGACTCCGGAAAATCTATCATCAGATCACCACCGTAAAACAGATCAGTTCGAAATCGTCGAGGCCTGAGAAGCCTTTGGAAGTGAATGTGGTCGGACCTTTCTTAAAGAAACTGTCGATATCTTCAGTATCCTTGGTTTCAATGATGGACTTGATGGCATGCCCCAGAAGCTGGGAAACTGTTTCCATCTTTCTGCCGTCACCTGTGGACTTGTTGAATCTGTCGCAGAGAGTCTTGTCAGGCGTGGTTTTGCCATGTGCAAGATGCCGCAGTTCATCAAGGGTTTCTTTGGGCTGCAGGTGGTTTGTCAGAACTTCCCCGTCCATGCCCACATAAACCAGGTAAAACGGGTGGAGCCGGTTCTGGTTTTTTATGTTGATGTCCTTGTTCACATTTTTTAGCACAAAGATCACGCCGGGCTTTTCCCCTTTGGTTACGGCGTGAATCCCGAAGGGTACACGATCAATCTCACCATACTTCTTTTCGGACTTCTTCTTGTATTCCAGCAGATCCATGCGGAATTCATTCAGTCCCAGATCTGTAATGGAGATGCCGCTGTTCATGTCTTCCAGATCCACAACCTCCTTTTGCAGGCGCTGGAGCTGTCTGCGGCGGTATTCAAGATCGCCCTTTTCCTCCGGATTGATCGGATCATCATCACCACTGGAGGTCATGACCGAAAGCCGCATCCGGGTCTCCACACGGGATTTAAGGTTGATGTATTCGTCCAGATCCAGATCCGGCCAGAAGTTAACCAGCTGGATGATCTTGTTCCGGCTTCCGATGCGGTCAATGCGGCCGAAGCGCTGGATGATCCTCACGGGGTTCCAGTGTATGTCGTAATTGACGCAGTAGTCGCAGTCCTGCAGGTTCTGTCCTTCGGAGATGCAGTCGGAGGCGATCAGGATATCGATGTCAGCCCTGTCCTGGGGATAAAGGATATCCCTGTCCTTGGATCGGGGGGAGAAGCAGGCCAGCACATGGTTCATGTCAGCCTTGAAACTGGGAATGGTTGTCTGCCCGTCCACGGATCCGGTGACCAGTGCGCTGTTCAGACCAAGCTCAGCCTTTGCCATTTTGCTGACGTTTTCATACAGGTATTCAGCAGTGTCGGCAAAGGCGGTAAAGATGAGGATCTTCCGGTTTCCGGGATTGATGGGGTTGGCCACCTTTTCCCGGATGACACGAAGCAGTTCATTCAGTTTAAAGTCATGCTCCGGGGTTATGCCTTCCACCATTGCCATGAGTTTCTGGAGATTCTCCAGATCTTCATCGATATCCCGTTTCCAGGAGATGTAGTCAATATCACGGAGATCGATCCTGACCTTCTTGCCCACGCCGAAAAAGTCGGTGTTCTGATCGTCACCATCAAACTCTGCGGCGTCCTCGGCGAGATCCAACAACTCGTCAAATGCCGGTGTTCCCTGACCTCTCACGAACACTTCAATTTTGCTTACGGTCTCAGACATGTATCCCTGGATCCGCCTTACTGTCAGCAGGAAGGAGTGGACAGAACTTTCCAGGCGCTTTAAGAGGTTGATGCTCATAAGGTGCCGGATCCCAAGATCACGGCCTGTGCGGAGGTTGGCGTTTTCCTTCTCATCCATGTACTTATGCAGTTTGCTGGGCTGGATGTAGACCGAAGGCGCATAAACGGTAAGGTGAAGCTGGGAGAGGATTGCAAACATCTCCTTGTAGTTGACGGTCCCGTCCAGCTTAGTGAGACACGGGCGCAGGGAGATCGGTGTCATCCTCTCAGGGAAATTGCCGATATCTGCCACGTCGTAGTAGGTTTGGATGTGCTTGCGGGAACGGGCGATGGTCACGCTGTCCAGCACCTTGAAGAAGTCGAAGTCCAGCTGCGACTGGAGGGTCTCTGTGGTCCGCTGCTCCTCAGGCAGTTTGCACCATGCGTTGTAGACTGTCTGTGCCTGGCGGAAGATGTTGTCGATGTCCGAACGGGTGTCCATCTTCTCGTCAAACCCGGATGGATCACCCTCATAGGCCAGCGCCAGCTGGTTCCGCAGATCATAGAAGCGGTTGTTGACCGGAGTGGCGGAGAGCATCAGCACTTTGGTTTTCACGCCAGGCTTGATGATGCGGTTCATGAGCCGCGCATAGCGGTTTTCTTTGTCGTCGCCCTGCTTGTGGGTGCCCGTGCCGTTGCGGAAATTATGGCTCTCATCGATTACCACCAGGTCATAGTTCCCCCAGTTGATGCGTTCGATGGGAAGTCCAATGTCGGTTTTGCCGCTGCTCCGGGACAGATCGGTGTGGTACAGGACGTCATATCTGAGGCGATCCTTCGCCAGGGGATTGTTGATCAGGTTTCCCCGGAAGGTCAGCCAGTTCTCCGACAGTTTCTTCGGGCACAGCACGAGGACATTCTTGTTGCGTCCTTCATAATATTTGATGACCGCAAGAGCTGTGAAGGTCTTGCCCAGGCCGACGCTGTCTGCCAGGATGCACCCGTTGTACATCTCCAGTTTGTTGATGATGGCCAAAGCGGCATCTTTCTGGAAATTAAACAGCTTATTCCAGATCTCGCTGCTTCTGAAGCCGGTGGCATCATTGGGCAGAACGTCCTCTGAAATATCCTCAAGAAACTCCTGGAAGATGTTATTTAGAACCATGAAATACACAAGTTCCGGGGAGTTTTCCTGGTAAACAGAGGAAATCATCTCAATGACGTCTTCTGTCACATCGGCAAGCTTCTTCTCATCCTGCCATATAGCGTTGAATTGATGCAGGAGTTCAAGTGTGGCAGGGTTTTCCGTGCGGATGATCAGATTGGTGAGATTGTTTCCCCGCTCGCAACCCAGGTCTACCGTAGTAAAGGCGTTCATGGGCGAGTAGGCATAGGCATCCTCTCGGGCTTCCACCACAAGGAAATGGTTCATGCTCTCCCGGGTGACATTTGAGCGGAATTGCACCTTCTTCCGTATCCACTCGGCACATTCCTTTGCCACAGCCTTCTGCTTCAGTTCATTGCGCAGGCGCACCTCAAACTCCGTTCCGTACAGGCTTTTTTCACGTTGTAGCCGTGGAATATAGAATTCTTTGCGCTCTTTCGGTGTCTTTTCCTCCACGAAAGTGGGCGATGTAAAGATGAATCGCAGATCCTCGCAGCTCTCCAACTGGAGTTTAAGTTCCTGATAGGCATAGATGGAGAAGCAGGTAGCGGCGATTGAAACACGGGAACCGGGAGTGATCTTCTTGGTCAGATCATCTTTAACCACCTTGGTGGTGTTGTTGAAAACGTCCATCTGCAGCTCTTCAGCGTCTTTTCCCGTCAGAGATTTGCGGTATTACACCCATCCAAAAACTGTCCGCACTTTGCGGTCAGTTAAACTGTCATTGACTGGCATGTAGTTTAACCAAAAGTCTGCCATCATGGGCAGTTCAGAATTGCCGGGATTTGAACCTGCTTGACAAATCCAGGGAGGGGCCGGGAATCTGATCCCTCTGCATCTCTTTCTGAAGCCCCGGGAACAGTCTTTCTGATCTGCCGATCCCTAAGCCCTCCCTTCTTCCCTTCAGAAATCCGAGACACTGTCTCGGATTTTCCCAGACACGACTATGACAGGTTCTAAGCATGTCTGCTGACAGGTGCCCTCTTCTGCCGGTCCCTACTCCTTACCAGGTGCATTTCCTGCTGTCGGGGTGTCTGGAAATGTCATGTCTATGAACTGGCAGAACTTCCTGACATCGTAATGGAGTGACTTCGGTTTGAAGATTTTGGAGATGAACTTTGTGGCAGCCTTGGGATCCATTGAACGGAGACGGTTCAGTGTTTTTTGTTCAAGGGCATCGGCCAGGTGTTTTCCTGCTCCATTTGTTACTTCGTTGAGCAGCGTCTGTTTGAGCAGGCGGAGTTTAACCGGATCGCTCAGAGATTTTTCAACGGCCCTGATGAAACTGGCAGGAATGTCCTGATCATCATCTTGACAGGATCCGGGTGAATTGAGCATAGCCTGGACAGCGGTGATTTCGCTGAGCAGGTCGGGCGTGGCTTCGCTCATGGCGTCGCATAGGGTAAATCCATCAGCGGCGCAGAGTTTGTTTTTGAGCATGTGTTCCTGATGTTTCTTCCGTGCCTCCAGTGCCATGACTGTATTGCCGGTGTCCGGGCTGTAAAGAATGGATTTGGTGATCATAACAGCTCTGAAGGGATCTGTGGTGTTGAACACCAGTCCTAGTAAATTTGCTGACAAGAACATGACAGCACCGACAATATGCGCCAGGGGAGCCCAAGCAGGGGCGGCCTTATAACCCTGGGCGCAGATGCCATTGGCAAACAGGCTGGCGTCATCTGGGGTGGTGAAGCAGCAGTAAAAAAATGTGCGAAAATTATCTTTTGTCCATGGAGTGATCGGCTTTTCCAAAGCCGGGTACTGGCAGTTTTTTCCCCGATGCCAAATTTTCACTATTGGGATCATAATTCCAGCATCTGCGGCTTCCAGTAGCACCCTGGCAAAATCCCGGATGCCATCCTCTGTGTTGCAAAGGGAACTCATGGTTTCAAGGCGGCGCAAGAATGCTTCATCCTGATCCGGTGAGTCATATCCGCCGTCTGTTACCTGGGGCATAGGTGAGTCCAGGAGACTGAACTGTTTTGAGTCCTGTTTAACTGAAGTCTGGGTGTTACTGTTTTTTTCCATTTTTTTTCTCGGGTTTTGAGCATTTGCTGGTGTGGTACGGCATGGATTTCCCCGAACCGACGGTGACAGGTTCTGAGCATATCCGCTGACAGGTGTCTTCTGCTGACAGGAGTCCGTGTCCGGGACAGATCCTGCTGTTTACTGATCTGTGGTGATGTCAGAGCGCTGTCCGGAAACAAGCCGTGTCATGGCATGATAACGGGCAGGGTGATCCGCACGGCGTTTTCCATGGCGTCAAACCCTGGCCTGATCTGACTTTGCCTGTAAGACTCGTTTATCCTGGTGATGCCGGTCCCGAATCTTTCGGCAAGACGCAGTCTGAAGAAGATGTTTCCGGTGATCCTGTTCCTTGAAACTGACAGCCCGCCTTTGATGAGATCTTCTTTGCCCATGCCTTCGGGAAGTCCGCCGGGAGAGGTTATGACAATGCTGTCCGGATGCATGGCGATGCTCACAGGGGCATTCACATCCCAGGCACGGTGCATCAGAGCGTTGGTCAGGGCCTCACAGAACGCACTTTCCGGGATCATCTGCATGGTTTCCCGGAAACTGCCTTTTGTCCGCTCACAGGAGTAGTGCTGCCGGAAGATCTGCAGTGACTGATCATACTGTTCCAGGACCGACATATGTTCAAGGATCTGCCGATCATGAATGACGCTGCCGTTTTTACCGTAGCGCACAATCTCAGTGCCGGGCAGTTCATTGGTGTCGGCGAAGATCTCCGCTGCCTTGTTTAATTTCCCACTGTTGCTGCACAGCTCCAGTGACCGCAGCATATCCTGGAAGGAATGTGGCGGAAATGGAGTGGGGGTGTTCCTACAGTCAGCGAGCCGGGTGCGCAGAGTGCTGAAGGTCAGTTCCTGGCTGGAGGCTTCAAGTGCCTCAAAGGACGCCTTCTGCCCCTCCAGGATCAGACGTGTCAGTTCAGGCCTGTCAGCAGGAACTGTTGCGTAGCCGCTCCGCAGGTAAGCGTCCGCCCGGTACAGGTAGGGCTTGGAAAGGCCTTCGCAAACCTTCAGGGTTATAACTGAAGTCTCTTCATCGGTGCTCAGGGAGCAGACGGGAACAGGAATAATGCTGTCATTGATGCGGCTTTCAATTGCAAGGCAGGCATCCGTGGGATCGGCCACCCCTTTGACTGTTCCGTCATCAGCAATGCCGAACCGGATTTCACCGGTGCCGGAATTGGCAAATGCGCAGACGGTTTTCAGGAAACCGCTGCTTACCGTCTCACAGAATTCAAGTTCGGTCGATCCCCTCATTTCCCGTCCTGCAAACTGATGGTAAGGCCGCTGCTCTGGCTTTCAGAAGAAGAGACTGTGAGCAGTCACGTTTTTCTTTGAGCGGGGCTCTCCTGCCTTCACCCGTTCGGTGAGCCGTTTGCGCCCGCTTTCGCTGGGGCAGAGAGCCTCTGCGACCGTTCTCGTCCGCATATGGCGCCGTTATCGCCCGTTTTCGACCGGGCAGAGAGTCTTTACGACCGCTTTCGCCCGCGTATGATGCTGTTATCGCCCGTTTTCGCTGGGGCAGAGAGCCTCTGCGACCGTTCTCGTCCGCATATGGCGCCGTTATCGCCCGTTTTCGCCCGGGCAGAGAGTCTTTGCGACCGCTTTCGCCCGCGTATGATGCTGTTATCGCCCGTTTACGACCGGGCAGTAAGCCTTTTGCGACTGTTTGCGCCCGCATATGGCGCTGTTATCGCCCGCTTACGACCGGGCGGTGAGAACTTTGCGGCCGTATGCGCCCGCTTTCGACCACGCGGAGAACCTTTTGCGCCCGTTTACGCCTGGTAGGAAAGATCATTTCAGCCCGCATGCCGGTGCAGGGGAACACATCCGGCGCCAGGATCCGGGCGCAGTGTGTTTTGCTGTCAGGCTTTCTCCGGGAGAACGACCAGGATCCTGGTGTCGGTAACAGTGCTTCGTCCGGGATGAAGCCTGGTTATGCTGAATGGATCCCCGGCTGCCGGAAAAGTCCCCCTGGCAGAAAGAGAAAAGGCGCCTGATGGCGCCTTCTGTCAGCCGGAAGTCCGTCTTCCGGAAGGCGGCGGACACCTCAGGGGGAAGTGTGCTCCTTCCCCTCATGTCCTGTCCGTCGGTACGGGTGCAGCTCTGATCCCGGGTTATCTTTCCTCTAGGGGCTTCACAGCCCGGGTGGGGAAACCGGTGTACAGCTGGCGGGGACGGACGATCTTGCTGGCAGGATCCTCCTGCATCTCGCACCAGTGGGAGATCCAGCCGATGGTCCGGGCCACGGCAAAGATCACGGTGAACATGCTGGTGGGAATGCCGATGGCATTGAGGATGATGCCGGAGTAGAAGTCCACGTTGGGGTAGAGTTTCCGCTCAATGAAGTACGGATCCTCCAGGGCGATGCGCTCCAGCTCCATGGCCACGTCCAGCAGGGGGTGATCCGTGATGTTCAGCTCCTGGAGCACCTCATGGCAGGTGTGGCGCATGACGGTGGCCCGGGGATCATAGTTCTTGTACACCCGGTGGCCGAAGCCCATGAGCCGGAAGGGATCGTTCTTGTCCTTGGCCCGGGCGATGAACTCGGGGATCCGCTTCACAGATCCGATAGTCTCCATCATTCTGAGGCACGCCTCATTGGCGCCGCCGTGGGCGGGACCCCAGAGGGCAGCTATGCCGGCGGCAATGCAGGCGTAGGGGTTGGCTCCGGTGGACCCGGCAAAGCGCACCGAGGAGGTGGAGGCGTTCTGCTCGTGATCTGCATGGAGGATGAAGATCCTGTCCAGTGCCTTCTCAATGATGGGGTTCACCACATAGGGCTCGCAGGGGGTGGCGAACATCATGTGCAGGAAGTTCCCCGTGAAGCTCAGGTGGTTCTGGGGATACATGAAGGGCTCGCCCTCGGAGTACTTGTAGGCCATGGCGGCCAGGGTGGGGATCTTGGCCAGCAGCCGGATGGCCACCAGCTCCCGGTCCCGGGGGTTGTTGTTGTTGATCTCGTCGTGGTAGAAGGCCGACAGGGCGCCGGCGATACCGCACATGATGGCCATGGGGTGGGAGTCCCGGCGGAAGGCCTGGAAGAGCTTGGGCAGCTGCTCGTGCACCATGGTGTTGTAGCGGATCTTGGACTTGAACTTCTCCAGCTGCTCGGCGTTGGGCAGCTCCTTGTACAGGAGCAGGTAGCACACCTCCAGGTAGCTGGTCTTCATGGCCAGCTCGTAAATGGGGTAGCCCCGGTGGAGCAGGATGCCTTTCTCACCGTCGATGAAGGTGATCTTGGACTGGCAGGAGGCGGTGGACAGGAAGCCCGGATCGTAGGTGAAATAGCCATGGGTGCCCAGCTGCTTCACGTCAATGACGTCGTGTCCCTCGGTGCCGGAGAGTATGGGCAGCTCAATGGGCTCCTCTCCGGGAATGTGAAGCACGGCAATGCGCTTCACGGTGGCTTTGCCGTCGGCGGCCTGGGGGGTTTTGCTAGTCTCTGCCATCTTTTCTCCGTCTGAAAACCGTCTGTGCGCTCCTCGGGCGCGCAGATGGATTATATTGAATATGCCCCGGGAAATCAATTGCGCCACCGGCCGGGCGCTCCGGGGCGGCGTCTCCGGCTCCGGGGGAGTGCCGGTCCCGGGCGGGGTCCCGGATGAAAAAAAAGTGTGATCCTGCTATAATTCCCGCCGTTATTTCAACGGGGCGGGGCGGTGTTCCCGGCGGTGCGGGAAGTCCTTCCCGCCGCACCGGGCGCCGCTGGATCCCGCCTAAACAGGACACACGCAAGATGAACCTTCATGAGTATCAGGCCAAGGCGCTGTTTGCCCGCTACGGCCTTCCGGTTCCCCGGGGGAGTGTCTCCTCCACTGCCGACGGAGCCGCCAGATCCTTTGACGAGACCGCCGTGGGCGGCCGGGCGGTGGCCAAGTGCCAGATCCACGGCGGGGGCCGGGGCAAGGCCGGGGGCGTGGCGGTGGTCACCTCCAAGGACGAGGCCCGGAACTTTGCCACCCGGTGGCTGGGCAACACCCTGGTGACCTTCCAGACCGGTCCCGAGGGCAAGCCCGTGTCCCGGATCCTTCTGGAGGAATGCTGTCCCCAGGGCCGGGAGCTGTACCTGGGCGCCACCGTTGACCGGAGCCTGGGGCGCCTGACGGTGATGGCCTCCACCCGGGGCGGCACGGAGATTGAGAAGGTGGCCGCTGAGACTCCGGAGCTGATCTTCCGGGAGGTCATTGATCCCACCAACGGCGCCCAGCCCTGGCAGGGCCGGGAGCTGGCTTTCCACCTGGGGCTGGAGGGGGATCTGATGAAGAAGTTCACCACGCTGTTCCTGAACTTCTGCCGGCTGTACCAGGAGATGGACTGCTCACTGCTGGAGATCAATCCCCTGGTGGTCACAGATGCCGGTGATCTCCTGTGTCTGGATGCCAAGATGAACGTGGACAACAATGCACTGTTCCGGCATCCGGATCTCAAGGATATGCGGGATCTGACCCAGGAGCGGGAGACCGAGGCCCTGGCCATGACCAACAGCCTGAGTTATGTGGCCCTGGAGGGCAGCATCGGCTGTATGGTCAACGGGGCGGGGTTGGCCATGGCCACCATGGATCTCATCAAGCTCAGGGGCGGCGAGCCGGCCAACTTCCTGGACGTGGGCGGCAGCGCCACCCGGGAGCGGGTGGCCAAGGCCTTTGAGATCATCCTGTCGGATCCCAAAGTGCGGGTGGTGTTTGTCAACATCTTCGGCGGCATTGTCCGCTGTGATCTTATTGCCGAGGGCATTGCCTCCGCGGCCCGGGACATTGGCATTGCGGTGCCGGTGGTGGTGCGCCTTGAGGGCAACAGCGCGGAGGAGGGCAGGCAGATCCTGGCGGCCAGCGGCCTGGGGATCCGGGCCTGCGACAGTCTGGATGAGGCAGTGGATGCGGCTGTGGCTGCCGCAGGAGGTGCGGCATGAGCATACTGATTGACAGAAACACCCGGGTGATCTGCCAGGGATTCACCGGATCCCAGGGAACCCTTCACTCCCGGCAGGCTCTGGAGTACGGCACCCGCCTCCTGGGGGGCGTGACCCCGGGGAAGGGCGGCATGACCCACCTGGGGCTGCCGGTGTTCAACACCGTCCGGGAGGCGGTGGATGCCACCGGGGCCACGGCTTCGGCGGTCTTCATTCCCGCCCCCTTCTGCCGGGACGCCATCCTGGAGGCGGCGGACGCCGGGATCAAACTGATTGTGGCCATCACCGAGGGGATCCCGGTGCTGGACATGGTGCGGATCATGCCGGTGCTCCGGGCCTCCGGGGTCCGGCTTATCGGCCCCAACTGCCCGGGGATCGTCTCCTCCGGGGAGTGCAAGATCGGGATCATGCCGGGCTATATCCACCGGAAGGGCAGGGTGGGCATTGTCTCCCGCTCTGGAACCCTGACCTATGAGGCGGTGAAGCAGACCACGGACGCCGGCTTTGGGCAGACCACCTGCGTGGGGATCGGCGGGGATCCGGTCCCGGGCACCTCCTTCACCGATATCCTGGAGCTGTTTGAGCAGGATCCGGAGACGGAGGCCATTGTGATGATCGGGGAGATCGGCGGCACCGCTGAGGAGCAGGCGGCGGAGTACATCAGCAGCTCCGTGACCAAGCCGGTGGTGGCCTACATTGCCGGCACCGCCGCCCCCGCCGGGAAGCGCATGGGCCATGCCGGCGCCATCATCTCCGGGGGCAGGGGCACGGCGGCGGAGAAATATGCCGCCCTTGAGCGTGCCGGGGTCCTTACAGTGCGGTCCCTGACGGACATCGGCCGGGGCGTGGCCGAGGCCACGGGGTGGCAGATCGCCGGTGCCTGAGGCTCTGTATTCCGGCTTCCCTCACCCGGGCAGGCTGGCCCTCGCCTGAGACTGCCGCTGCCCGGGGCATGATCCGGTCGACTGCTGTTGCCCGGCGCATGATCCGGCCGACTGCCGTTCCCCGGGGCAAGATCCGGCAGTGTAACGAGGCAGAAACTGAAAAGGCAGATCCGCTGCCAGACTGGGAGCGGCATCTGCCTTTCCTGATCTTAAGGCCTTCCGCCGATCTTCATGTCTTCCGCCGATCATCATGTCTTACGGGCGGGGAATCCTGTCCGGACGGGACAGGACAGTGTTCTGGGGGAGCATGGGCAGTTCATGCTCCGGGCTTTCCCGCCGGGGGAGGCCTGATATGCCGCGTCGCCGTCATTTCCTCCGCCTTCTCACCTATTCTGGCTCAGCCGGTTCATCTTCATCTGTCAGCGTGTGCGGTGCAGCGACCAGCGATCTGTGTTCCCGGGCTGCTCTGTCAGCCGGTGATCTGCTTCCGTTGTTTTCGTCATGATCCCATCTGCCTGCGCTCTCTTCCTTCGGGGGAGGCTGTTGCTGACCTCATCCATGTCTTCTGCCGGTTTCAGTGGGAGTCTGTTTTAGAAAAATGCCCGATCTGGCAGAAATTTTAAACAGAGTCTCTGACTTTGAGCAGGAGCCCGGTATGCTGTTTTAGGAAAGTGCCCGAATTGGCAGAAATTTAAAGCGGAGTCCATGATCTTGAGCAGGAAGGCGGGTATGCTGTTTTAACAAAGTGCCAGATCTGGCAGAAATTTCAAACAGAGTCCCTGGTCATGAGCAGGAACCCTGGTATGCTGTTTTAACAAAGTGCCAGATCTGGCAGAAATTTTAAACAGTAACCTAACCTTGAGTGTGAACCTGGGTATACAGGTTTAAAAAAATGCCAGATCTGGCAGAAATTTTAAACATAGTCCTTGCCCTTGAGCATGAGTCTGGGGATTCTGGTTTAAAAAAGTGCCAGATCTGGCAGAAATTTAAAACGGAGTCCTTGCCCTTGAGCATGAGTCCGGGTATGCTGTTTTAACAAAGTGCCAGATCTGGCAGAAATTTCAAACAGCTTCTGGAACCTGAGGGGGTGCCGTGCAGATAGCCAGGGATGTCTGCCTGCAGAGACTGATCAGCAGGATGAATAATGGGATGATCAAGGTGATCACCGGGATCAGGCGCTGCGGGAAGACCTACCTTCTTTTTACCCTGTTTTATGAGCATCTTGTGCGGTCAGGGGTGTCGCCGGAGGACATCATCACTGTCTCGTTGGAAGATATGGACCGTATCGAACTGCGGGATCCCATGAAGTTATACGGGTTTCTCCAGGAGAGAACAGCCGATCCGAAGCGGCACTACTATGTCTTCATCGATGAGGCCCAGCTTGCTATTTCAAGGGATGAGATGCGTGATCATGACACCCATGTCAGGCTGTACGGGGTGCTGAACGGGCTTCTCAGGACCGGGCGTGCCGACGTTTATATTACCGGCAGCAATTCCCGGTTCTTGTCTTCAGACGTGCTGACTGAATTCCGGGGCCGGGGGGATGAGTTCCACATGGCTCCCCTGGCTTTTTCGGAGTTTCTCCATGTCTATGATGGCAGCCGAGCGGATGCCTGGCGTGACTTCAGTTGCTACGGTGGCATGCCGCTGGTGCTGACCGAGAAGGAGCCGGAGGCGAAGATCCGCTATCTGGAAAGACTCTGCAGTGAGATTTATCTCAGGGATATCAGGGAGCGGTATGGGATCCGGAGCGGCTCAGGTATGGAGGAACTGATGAAGATCCTGGCCTCATCCGTGGGCTCTCTGACCAATCCCCTGCGCATATCCCGGACTTTCGGTAGTCATGGCCAGAAGCCGGTTTCCCTGCCCACGGTGGCAAGGTACATCGAATATCTCAGGGAATGCTTCCTCGTCCAGCGGGCGGAAAGGTTTGACATCAGGGGGCGCAGATATGTTGGCACACCCTCCAAGTACTACTTCTGCGATCCGGGGATCCGCAATGCGGTGCTCAGTTTCAGGCAGTATGAGGAAACCCATTTGATGGAGAACATCATCTTCAACGAACTGGTTTTCCGGGGGTATACTGTCGATGTTGGCGTGGTTGAGACCCGTGGGAATAACGGCAGCAGGAGAATGCTGGAGGTTGATTTTGTGGTGAACCGGGGGCCTGAGCGGTATTACATCCAGTCAGCTTATGCTGTGCCTGATCGGGAGAAACTTGAGCAGGAGACTGCGTCTCTGCTGCGGATCGGCGATTCCTTCCGGAAGATTGTGGTGGTGAACACGGACACCCCCGTGTGGAAGACGGAGCAGGGGATCACCGTCATGGGGCTATATGACTTCCTCCTGCATGAGGACAGCCTGAATTTCTGAGGCCGGATGGGATCTGTTTCACTGCGGAAGCCCGGCGGGAGCTGGTTTACTGCTGGAGGCCCGGCGGGAGCGGGTTTACTGAGGTAGCCTGGCGGGCTCCGTTTCACCCTGGAAAACCATGCGGGCTCCGTTGCTCCACTGAAAAGGAGACCGGCTGATCACCGGCGTCCGGAGGGAGCGCCTGGCATGTGCCAAGATCTCCTGGTCCTTCATCCTCATGCCGCCTGTCACCGGATCCTGCCCGTAATCCATTGCGATCCCGGTCGCCTCACCCCCCGGTCATTTCAGTGGTGCCTCTCATTACCGGTGAGACTCAGCTTCTGGTTTTTGCTCCTGAGTTTATCCGGGCAGCGGTAACAGGCTGTTCCGGCCTCCAGCAGTTCACCGATCACCGTCCTCACAGTGTCGGTGAGTTTCCGGTAGCCCAGCACCCGGGCTATTTCATTGGCCGACATGCTGCCCCGCTCCTGGAGCAGGGCAGTGATCAGACGCCGCAGATCTTCCCGGGTCCGCCGGGGAGGTTTTTCCGGGGGAAGGATCTTTGAGGCGGCATGATCCTTTTGGAGGAAAAGGGGATGCACCGGCAGTGTGGTGAGAAAATAGGTCCGGTCCTCATCGGTGGCAAACACCGGATCCCCGGATCCGTTGCTCTGCATAGCCCGGATGATCCGGGGGATGCCGGTGTTACGGCCTTCAACGATCCTCAGCTCCTTCAGAAAGTCACCGATCCTGCGGTTGCGGTATCTCCGGGAGATCAGGATCTTTTTTCTCAGATCCTCGTCGGTTATTGATCTGTCGGGGCCCGGCAGGCTCAGGATCTCCATTTTCTCCGGCGTCACTGTGACAGTCACCGGTTCCGGGATCTGGTAGGAGCGGTGCAGGACGGCGTTGCACAGTGCCTCCTCCACCGCCTTGAAGGGCCAGTTGAACGCCCTGACGGCCCGTTCACTGAAATCAACTTTGGTGACATATTCCCGGAGGATGTAGCTCTGGATATAAGTCAGGGCTGAGCTCAGCTGATGATCCAGGGGACCCCGGAAAATCTTCTCGGTCATGCCGATCCCCGTGGGATCGGGTTTGTCCACCACCTCAATCCGCACGTAGGGGAAGAATCTGTCCGGCTCCCCGTTGAACATCAGCAGTCCGGCATTCACAGGTCTGGGGCATTCTGACGGTCCCCTGACAAGCCGCATGTCCCGGGCCGTTTCCTCCAGGGGGCGGCGGAAGACCGAGTCCCCAAGAGCGCTGCCCACCCGGAGGAGATAGCTTTGCAGGAGAGCCGGCTGCAGATCGGACAGTTCTGCCTCATGGTTGGCGCAGTCATCAAAGGGGATGCGGCGCGCCATGCCAAAAAGTTCCGCCTCTTCAGAGGTGTTGGCCCTGAAAGTCCGGGAGCCTTTCCGGATGAAAACCGCCCGGGGACTCTTTTCTGAGCCTTTGCGGGTGTAAAGTTTTTCCGGGCATTTGTATGGCCGGTTTTCCCCTCCGGGGATCCAGAGGATCAGCAGTTCCCGGCCCCCGTCCAGAATATGGGTTTCTATGACCGGGACAAACCGCGGTTCAATCAGGCAGCAGCGGTTCAGCAGATCCTGCTGGATGGTTTCAGATGAGCCGGGCTCCAGTCCCTTAAGGGGAAGAACCGGTCTGCCATCTGCCTCCTCGGCTCCGATAATGATGTAGCCCCCGCCCACATTGTCGAAGTCGTTGGCAAAGGCTGTGATGGTGTGAATGACAGGCTCCGGGTTCCAGCCAGTCCTGTACTCGATGCGGGCGCCTTCAATTCTCCTCTGGTGGAGAAGATCCTCAATATTGACCGGAAGCGTCATGCCGCCCTCCTTCTGCAGATCTGACCATCTGGGGAAAAACGTGTTCCTGTCAGGTGGTTCTTACTTTTTCTCATACTAGCTAAAGGAAAGTTAAAAGGGAAGTAAAAAGGGAAAGTAAGTGGGAAAGTTACGGGGAAAGAAGAGGGTTTGCTGCGGGCGTGGCCGGGAGGGAAGATCCAGGCAGACTCTGACACCGGTCTGGCGGGCTGCTGTATCCGGGCAGGTGGATGGCAAAAACGCGCCCATCTCTGATCTGATAAAGTCTCTGCACATCCCTGCTGTTCTGGCGATCCAGCCGATCCAGCATTCTTGATGTCGCTGTCCGGGGAAAGTCAGGTGGGAAACATCTCCATCTGGGAGGTTTCCGGGCGTCCGGGCGTTTTCCTGCCTCCCGGGCAGATCAGGCACTCCAGCTCCCCGGCAGCCTCCTCGTCGGCGGTTCGCAGGGCGGTGCCGTCTTCCGGCGTGTCCCCCAGGAAGCTGATGCTGCCGTACCAGACGATCCGCCCGTCAATCACCGCCGCCTGGCCCCGGAGGCTCCGGCCCGGGATGATCCTGATCCCCGCGTCCCTGAACTCCCGGAGCAGTCCGCCGCTTTCCGCCATCCCCCTTCTTCCTATCCCCGGGGCGATGGCTGTCCGGATCCCCCGCCGGGCAAGATCCTTCAGGATCCCGGGGAGGCGGGAAGACGGGGCGGGGCTGATCTCCGGAACGGCAAGGAGCACCGACTGCCGGGCCTGCTCCAGATCCCGGGCAAAAGTATCTTCCCAGTCCCCGGCGGTGAAGAAGGAGCGCATGCTGCCGGTCTGGGCACCGGATCGGCCGCATTCCATGGTGTAGCCCATGCTGCGGTAGGTCTTCAGCCGCTTCAGGTACATGTTCTCCAGCATCCGGATCCCGATGTCCGCATAGTCGTAGATCAGGATCCGATCCTTGCCCGGGCATTCCCGGTGGAGTCTGCCGGCGGACTGGATCACGGAGCCTTTCCAGGACACGGGCAGGCACAGGAGCAGGGTGTCCAGCCGGGGAAAGTCAAAGCCCTCTCCGGCATACCGGTCAGTTGAGATCAGCACCAGGGGCTCATCCGGGGGCACCTGATCCAGGGCCTGCCGGATCCGGTCATTCTCCTTCCGCCCGGCGCTGCCCAGGAGCAGGAAGGCGTGGGGCGTCATGGTTTTGGCTGTCTCAAACAGCAGCCGGGCGTGGCCGGTCCTCTTGGTGAGCATCAGGCAGCAGCGCCCTTCTTCCAGGCACTTCCGCAGATCTCCCAGGATCATGCGGTTCCGCCCCGGGTGCTCCTGCAGGGACGCCAGCAGATCTCCCAGGGAGAGGGTGCCGTCGGCAGTGACCCCGGTGAACCGGGGAATGATCACATGGGGGATGCGGCCGGGGGTGATCTGCTCCCGGGTGCTCCGGCTGTACAGGGGCGGCCCCAGCTGCAGCCTGATCCGCCGCTCCTGGCCGTCAGATCGGCTCAGGGTGGCGGTGAGGCCGTAGAGGTGCCGGGAGCAGATCCGGGCAGCCACCTCATCCATGGTGCCGGCGGCCAGGTGGTGGCACTCGTCGGCGATCACCAGACCGTAGGAGCTGAAGCTGAATTCCGGACAGGTGTCCATGCTGCCCCGGACGGACTGGATCATGGCCACGTCAATCATCCCGGTGAGAGCCCGGGTGCCGGCTCCCAGGGAGCCTACGGTGATCCTGTAGGGATCCTGTGTCTTCCCGGCTTTGGGAGCCTTCCCCCGGCCCGGGCCCTTCCCGGGGATCGGGGCGGCTGTGACGGGATCCCGGCGCCGGAGTCCCTCCTCCAGGGATCGGATCCACTGCTTTCTGAGGGCCTCCCGGGAGATCAGGATCAGGGTGCTGATCCCAAGGCGGGCAATGATCTCCGCGGCCACCACGGTCTTCCCGAACCCCGTGGCCGCCGCCAGGATCCCCTGATCCTGCCGGAGCATGGCGCTGACCGCCTTCTCCTGCTCCGGCAGGAGTTTCCGGGTGTGCACCAGGGCGGGCAGGGGTGTGCCGCCGGTGCGCTGATCTTCCAGGATCCGGGGGATCCCCGCCTTACGGAGGCGATCATCCAGGAGATCCAGGAGCCCCCGGGGCAGGCTAAGAAAGTCCCCGTCATCATAGCCGCAGAAGATCACCGAGGGGATCCCCCGGGTGGCAAAGCCCGCCCGGTGCCGGCGGTGGAATTCCGGGTTGCTGAAGGCGGCCAGGCGCCGGAGGGCATTCTGCATCCGGGGGCGCATGGCCGCCAGGGGCAGCCAGATCCGCTCCCGGAGGATGATCTTAAGGGGACTGATCAGCAGATCCTCCCGCCGGAGGACGGTGCTTTCCTCCCAGAGGGGACGGGATCTTCCGGAGGATCCGGATCCGGCACCTCCTGATCCCCGGGCACTGTCTGGCTCCTCCGGCCGGAGGAAGTCCCCATTCCCCGGCACCGCCTTCCCGGCATCTCCCGGATCCCTGTCCCCGCCCTTGAGGTTTCCGGCGGTGTCATGGCCGGGAACCTGGGCGCCGCCCCATTCGGCAATGAACTTCTGGATGAAGTCCGGGGCGATCTTCCGGGCTGACGCCAGGGCGGCCCACTGATCGGGGAGGGGCTGCCAGTCCGGACCGATGAAGGCGCTGTTGCCCTTCTCCAGGGCCCGGCCCTGGAGGGGCAGGGCGATAAGGTTGCCGATCCCCTTCTTCCCGGGATGCTTCCGATCCGGGGGCAACGTGTCCTGCTCCGGGAGCATGCGGTCATAGTAGCGGAAGTTCTTCAGGGGCAGCTCTTCCGCGCCCCGGTTAAGCAGTGCCTGGCCGAAGAGCCGGGCGGTGCGGCCCGGGGTGTCCTGCTCAAAGAAGATCCACACATGGTAGCCCCTGCCAGATCGGGACCGCTCGGTGAGGGCGGGGATCATGGCGCTCTCGCAGATCCGGCGGAGGGTGGCCACCTCCTCCCGCAGCTCCTGATCGGAGACCGCCTCCCCGCCGTTGCCGTCACCCTCCTCCTGGTGGTTGTCAAAGTCAAACACCAGGAGGCGGCACATCTCCTGGGCGTCCAGGGGGTAGATCCCCATAACATCGGTGCAGTCCGGCCGCTGTCCCAGCAGATGGGCCATAAAGTGAGCGGCCTCGGGCGGCAGGTATTTCCTGAAGCTGCATTCCCCGCAGGGGATCCTGGTGCCTTTCCGCCGGTGGCAGAAGTCCTGCCAGAACCCGGCGCACTGGGGGAAATAGCCTGCGCGGCCGTTTTTCCCCGGGCGTCCCCGGAGGGCGAACACGTCGGGCCGTCCCCGGAAGAACTCCCGGAACAGGGTAAGCTGCTCCGGGGTGATCCGGATCCGGCTCCCGGCAGCAGCTCTGATGCCATGATCCAGGAAGGATCCTCCCGGAATGCCGCCGGGGATCTGCCTGGGCTCCGGGAAGGGGCTGTCCGGCGGGGGCGGCATTTCCGGGGGTGGCGGCAGGGGGGAGTCTGGGGCTGGGGAGCCCCGGAATGATCGGGGCGCCGGTGCCGGTGCGGTCCCCCGTCCGGTGCGCAGCAGGCGTGCAAGGGTCCCTTGATCCCCTGCCGGATCTCCTGACACAGATCCCGGATCTGGCACCTCAGGCGTTGCTGACAATGTGTTTCCCCGGGGTGTGAATGCCGGGGCGGCGGCGCCCTGGATCGGCGGCTCCTCTGTCCCGGGGAAAGGCGGGGTGGCAGCTCCGGATCCTGTTGCCGGGGCGGTAGCAGAATGGAGGGCAGCGGATGGCGCCGGATCCAAAGCCGGGACACGCTCAGCCGGGGCAGGGCTGTGCCGGGCTGGGGCGTCCGGATCCTGGGTGTGCTGTTCAGGCGTGTGCCGGGGGACGGCGGCCGGATCCGGGATCGCTGGGGAGCGGGGACCGGAAGACGGCCGCTCTGCGGATCCGGAGGGGAACAGACTGGGTGGGGAAGATGGGGAGGGAGAGGGGGAAAGGCCGGTGGCAGGGGAGATGCCTGGAGTGGAAGGGGACGGATCTTCCGGGGAGGAAATCCCCCCCGCCGTTGATGACCGATCCGGCGGGCCGGCCCGGAACAGATCCGGCCTCCGGAGTGTCCGCCAGACGGGGGATGAAGTCACAGGGGATGCCGTGGCGGCGGAGAAGCTGCCGGAGCAGATCCGCCTCCGCCTGGAGCAACGCGCACTTCTTCCTAAGGCGCCGGATCTCGGCAGCCTCAGCAGTTGCATCCGCCCCGGCCGGGGCATCACCGTGGTGACGGATCATGGCCTGCTCCCCCTGAAGGGGATCTGCCGGATCTGTCAGATACCGGCATCAGATCCGGCACCCATCAGAACTCGGCGTTCCGGGGGGTTCTGGGGAAGGGGATCACGTCCCGGACATTGCCCATGCCGGTGACATAGACCACCAGACGCTCAAAGCCCAGACCAAAGCCGGAGTGGGGCACAGAGCCGTATCTCCGCAGATCCCGGTACCACCAGTAGGCGGCGGGATCCAGCTTCAGCTCCTCCATGCGCCGATCCAGGAGATCCAGCCGATCCTCACGCTGGGATCCGCCGATGATCTCGCCGATCCCCGGGGCCAGCACGTCCATGGCGGCCACGGTTCTGCCGTCCTCGTTCAACTTCATGTAGAAGGCCTTGATATCCTTGGGGTAGTTCTTCACCACCACCGGAGCCTTGAAGTGCTCCTCGGCCAGGTAGCGCTCATGCTCTGACTGGAGATCGGCGCCCCACTCCACGGGATAGGCAAACTTGCGGCCGCTGTTTTTCAGGATCTCCACCGCTTCGGTGTAGTCCACCTGGGCGAAGTCGGAGTCCACAAACCGCTCCAGGCGGCTGATCACATCCTTGTCCACCCGCTGGGCGAAGAACTCCAGATCGTCCCGGCGTTCATCCAGCACTGCCCGGAACACGTACTTCAGCATCCTCTCCGCCAGGGCGGCGCAGTCATTGAGATCATAGAAGGCCACCTCGGGCTCCACCATCCAGAACTCGGCCAGGTGCCGGGTGGTGTTGGAGTTCTCAGCCCGGAAGGTGGGTCCGAAGGTGTAGACCTTGGACAGGGCGCAGGCATAGGTTTCGGCGCACAGCTGGCCGGAGACGGTCATGAAGGCCTCCTTGCCGAAGAAGTCCTTGTCGTAGTCCACCTTGCCCTCCGGAGTCCGGGGCAGGTTCTCCAGATCCAGGGTGGTGACCCGGAACATCTCCCCGGCGCCCTCACAGTCGGAGGCGGTGATCAGGGGCGTTGCCACCCACATGAAGCCCTCGGACTGGAAAAAGCGGTGGATGGCCTGGGCCAGGCAGTTGCGCACCCGCATCACCGCGCCGATGATGTTGGTCCGGGGCCGCAGGTGGGCATGATCCCTGAGGTACTCCACGGTGTGGCGCTTGGGGGACATGGGATAGGAGTTGGGATCTTCCACCCAGCCCACGATATCCACGCTCTCAGCCTTGATCTCACAGGCCTGGCCGCTGCCCTCGGAGGGCGTCAGCTCACCGGTGACGATCACCGAGCATCCGGTGGTCAGGCGCTGCACGTCGGCATAGTTGGGAAGGGTGCTGGGGACCACTGCCTGGATGGGATTAAAGCAGGATCCGTCATGCACGGCCAGGAATGAGATCCCGGCCTTGGAGTCACGGCGGGTTCTGATCCATCCCCTTACCGTCACCTTCTCACCTATGCTGATCTTCTTGTCTGTCAGCACTTCCTTGACTGATGCGATGCTCATGTTGTTCTCCGGCTGCTCCTGTTTTCTTCTTTGCTGTCTGCCTGCTGCCCCGGGCGGCGGATCCGGATCTCCGGATCTTTTCCCGGACGCTGATCCTGTCCGCCGCCCGGCGGCGGCTGTTCCTCTGTCCCCCGCCGGGGGACGGGCGGCATTATACCATTCCCGGCCCGGCCTCCCCAAACAAGCCGCTGATCTGCAGGTTCCATCTGGGTCCCGGGACTCCCCTCCGGCCGGTGTCCCGGGACTCCCCTCCGCCGGTGTCCGGAGGGGCCGGCTGGTCGGCATTTGTCTTTTCCCGGGGAATGGGGTAACCTCCCCCCGTTTGCGGGACAGCACAGCAGGAGGCGCAGATGGCGGCAAACGACGGAATGCCGGGGATGGACGGAAAGACAGGGCTGGAGGCTCCGGGTGCCGGATCCGGCAGTGCTCTTTCCCGGGGTGATCCGGGGCTTGAACTGGTGGATGAGGTGGACGGCGAGGATCAGGTGATCCGCACCATCACCCGGCGGGAGATGCGCCAGCGGCGCTGCCTCCACCGGGCGGTTTATATTGCGGTGAGCGATCCGGTTGGCAGGATCTGGGTCCAGAGGCGCTCACCCTTCAAGGACTACTGCCCGGGTATGCTGGACGCCTGCGCCGGGGGCGTGGTGTCCTCCGGGGAGGAATATGACCGCGCCGCCGTCCGGGAACTGGCTGAGGAGACCGGGATCACCGGGGAGGCGCTGGTGCCCTGCGGTGTCCGGCTCCTTCAGGCCCGGGGCGGGGGCGTCTTCGGGGGAATTTACTTCCTCCGCACCGCCTCACGCTGTCTTCCCCTGGATGGGGAGGTGACGGAATACCTGCTGATGACCCCCGGTGAGATCCGGCAGCGCCGGGAGGAGTTCACCCCGGACGGGCTGGAGGCTCTGGAGGCTGCCCTGGAGCATATGGCGGGATCCGGCTTCTGATCTGCCGGGACCAGGCGGCGCCGGGAAGGGTGTTTGGCGCCGGGAAGGGTGTTTGGCACCGGGAAGGGTGGTTGGCGCCAGGGATGTTAATCAGGGGAAACGCTGACCAGACGGTGACCCGAGGGATTTCTGAGGGGCGGGATTGGCGGCGGCTGTGCTGCGACCGGCGATGTGGCAGGCGGGCCGTGGCAGGCGGCCGGATGCCGGGCAGGGGTTTTCGCTGACGTTTCCGGTGAAAGAGAAGGCTGCCGGCAGCATGCCCGGTGCGGGGAAGCCTGCCTGCCCCGGATCGGGATGCAGACAGATTGGGAAGCAGACAGGCCGGTGTCAGGGGGAGTCAGTCCCTCAGAGCCAGCCTTTCTTCCGGAAGAACAGGTAGGTGCCCAGGGCCGACAGGAACATCAGGGTGATGGCGAAGGGATAGCCGTAGGCCCATTCCAGCTCCGGGATCCGGTGGAAGTTCATGCCGTAGATGGAGGCGATCCAGGTGGGCGGCATGAACACCACTGCCGCCACGGAGAAGATCTTGATGATGCTGTTCTGCTGGATGTTGGTCACGCCCATGGCGGCCTCCAGCTGGAAGTTGATCTTGTCGAACAGAAACTGGGTGTGGGGCAACAGGGACTCGATATCTGACAGCACCTCTTCAATCTCGCTGCGGGACTCGGTGTCGATCTGGCTGGAGCACACCTTGAGCACATAGCGCAGGGCCCGCCGGGTGTCTCCCAGGGCCAGGTGGATCTGGGTGTTGGTCTGCTCCTGGATGATGAGCCGGCGGAGCATGGCCTGGATCTCCTCGCCGCTGAGGACCTGGTCGGAAGTTTCCTCCAAAGCGCCGTATCCGTCCTCAATCAGATCGGAGAGGTATTCCACCTTGAGATCCTGCAGCTCCAGCAGAATGTCCATGGCGCAGCGCACCTCCACCTGGTTGTGGCGCATGTAGTGCCTCAGGAGCCGTACCACGCCGATATCCTCCTCACGGAAGGTCAGCAGGATGTTGTTTCTGAGGGTGAAGGAGACGTTGACGCCCTTGGTGTCGTTGCCGATGCGCTGGGGGAACAGGGAGAGGATGTGGACACCCTCCTTGTCCTGGTAGAAACGGGAGGAGGCCTCGATGTCATCCAGCTCTTCCTCCTCGGGGACGTCGCTGATGAACAGGTTCTTGAGCCACACCCTCTCATCGTCGTCCGGGGCGTAGGCGTCCAGCCAGATCACATGATCCGGCAGGGCGTCGGTGGGGGCCAGCTGGATCACGTCAAGCACATTGTTTTCCAGCAGATATGCGGTGATCATGACGCTCCTCCCTTTGTCCGGCGGCTGTCCAGCCTTCTCTCCGGGAGTGGAGGCTCCCTCGACGGGGCCCAGGCGGAGAAGGGGGATCTGATCCTGATCTGGGATCCCCTGCCGGATGTCCGCCGTGAGTATAGCACACTTTTGCCCCCGGGAGATCCGGGGCTCAGGGGCAGGGGGATCCTGCCGGAAAAAGGTTCCCGGCGGGATCCGGAAGGGCTGGCGTGCTTCCCTTGGCAGCGGAGAGATACTCCTTATCCGGGTGCGGGCTCCGGGAGGATTGGCGCACTTCCGGGGGCAGGGCAGATCGGCTCTGTATGGAAAGGCGCGTTTCCGGACGGACTCCTCCAGGAGACGTCCAGAGACGTCCGGCTCCGGTCCCGGGGACGGGATTTTCATGGAAAGCCCCGTGGGGGATCGGGTAACATTGAACAACAAGGGATCCTTGGAACAAACAGCAGAGGATCCCTGGAAGGAACAGCAAGGGCTTCTCGGAAGGAAGCCCGGAGCGGCGCCGGAACCGGGAAGCACCCGGAGGACTGCCGGGATCTACAGGATTTGGACAAGGTATGCTGAAGAAAATTAAATAAAATCAAATGGTTTGTTTATAAACTTAAGTAAAATCTTGAAAAACTTAACAATCTGATTTAGTATTTTTATTAAAAACGGACGGGAAAACCCGCAGCCGGAGGACTGCCCTGAAGGGCCTGAAGATCCTCCCGTGGCAGGCGGATCCCTTCCAATCAATTGACAACACACTGGGACGACACGCATGAGCAACTTACTGAAACCTGAAGGGTACAGATCCCCCCTTGATCTGCGGCAGACTGAGCAGGGCATCAAGCGCATCAAGGACTTCTTCCAGCAGAACCTGTCCACGGAGCTCAGACTGCGCCGGGTCACTGCACCCCTGTTTGTCCTCCGGGGGCTGGGCATCAATGACGACCTCAACGGCGTGGAGCGTCCGGTGAGCTTCCCCATCCGGGACATGGGTGAGGCTGTGGCCGAGGTGGTGCACTCCCTGGCCAAGTGGAAGCGTCTGACACTGGCGGAATATGAGGTGCAGCCGGGATATGGGATCTACACCGACATGAACGCCATCCGGGCCGACGAGGATCTGGACAACCTGCATTCCCTTTATGTGGATCAGTGGGACTGGGAGGCGGTGATCACCTCCGCCCAGCGCACGGTGTCCTTCCTGCAGAAGGTGGTCCGGAGGATCTACTCCGCCATTCTGCGCACGGAGTACCTCACCTGTGAGACCTACCAGGAGCTGAAGCCTTTTCTGCCGGAGGAGATCACCTTCATCCACAGCCAGGAGCTGCTGGACATGTATCCGGATCTCTCCCCCAAGGAGCGGGAGGACGCCATCTGCAAGAAGCACGGCGCCGTGTTCCTTATGGGGATCGGCGGCCGGCTGTCCAACGGGGAGAAGCATGACGGCCGGGCTCCGGACTACGACGACTGGTCCACCCCGGGAGAAAACGGGCTGCCGGGTCTTAACGGCGACATCCTTATTTGGTATCCTACCTTAAACCGCTCCTTTGAGCTTTCCTCCATGGGGATCCGGGTGGATCAGCAGGCCCTCCTGCGGCAGCTGGATCTGGAGAATGCCGGGGATCGGAAGGAACTTTATTTTCACAAGAAACTGCTCCAGGGCCAGCTTCCCCTGAGCATAGGCGGTGGCATCGGCCAGAGCCGCCTGTGCATGGTGATGCTGCACAAGGCGCACATCGGCGAGATCCAGGCCAGCATCTGGCCCGAGGACATGCGCCGGGAGTGTGCCGGGGCCGGGATCCATCTCATCTGACCCCTCCGGGCGGGTGACGGATCCGGATCCCGCCTGCCGGAGCAATCCGCTGCCTCCATGAGAAAATTCCTGTTTTGCGCTGTGCTGCCTGTCCTGGCCGGGTTCTGGGATCCGTGCCTGGCGGGCAGTCTTGATGATCTGGATCTGGACGGGGAACTGCCCTCCCGCTATGAGCATGTCACTGTCAAGGTGGACAGTCAGACCCAGTTCGAGAACTACCCGGTCCGGGCCGAGCTGCCGGAGCTGGGGGACGCGCTGCTGGCCGCCGCCCCCCAGGGCAGTTACGGCAGCCTCAGATCCCTGGCCAAGCTCCGCCTGGATGTGGACTGGGATGTCAACGCAGATCAGGGACGGCAGATGTGCGATCTCCACCGGGTGACCATCAGCAGCAATGCGGTGTTCATCACCCCCCAGTGGGATCACGGGGAACTGTCCCCGGAGGACGAGGAGAAGTGGGATGATTTCCTGGAGGCCCTGAACAACTACCACAACGAGAACCGGAAGATCCTCCAGCGCCATCTGGACAGTTTCCGGCAGGATCTCCTGGGGATCCGCCCCGGGCGCAACTGCCAGGAGCTTCGGCACCGGATCGACGAGATGGGCCTGGCCCACCTCAGGGATGCCAGGGCTGAGATTGACGCCATTTCCATGGAGACCAACAGCGGCGGAGACTACCAGGGCATGAGCTTCCCGGATTTTTACTCCGGCAAGGCCGAGCCGGCACCGGCTCCCGCCCCGGTGCCGGAGGCTGGATCCGGGGAGGCTAAACCCTCCCCGGGCAAGCCCGCCGCCGCTTCCCGGCAGGGCAAGGGGCAGCGCTCCAGGAAGTAGCCGGATCCCTTTTCCCGTTGCTGCCCGGCAGGGCAAAGATCAGCGCTTCCGGAACTAGCTGGATCCCCTTTTCTGCTGCTGTCAGATCCTCAGATCTGCCGCCTTTCTCTTTTTTCTTTCTCCTTCTTTCCGGCCTTTGTGGCCGGTTCTGCATCCTGCTTTCAGGGACGGCTCTGCGTTTTCTGCGCCCGGGTTCACGGCGCTCCTCCGGCAGGCCGGCGGGATCCCCTTGCCGGTTCACGATGGCTCCCCATGCAGACCGGCAGGATCTCTTTGCCGGTACACGCCGGCTCCTCCGTCAGGCAGGATCATCCTGTCGGTTCACGCCAGCACTCCCAGCAGGATCTCCCTTTGGGTTTCAGAATGTGCTCAGAAAATGTCCGGGAATGCAGGACTGCCTTTGGGGTATTGGGGGGCACTTGTTGCAACCCTGGGCCGGGTGTACTATCTTTTCTCATATCGAACTGGTTTCAAATTTCAACAAGGAGCATTCACTGTGAAAAGACAACTGCTTGGCTTAGCTGCCTCCCTGATCTTCAGTTTCCCTCTTGCAGCCGCCGCACAGCAGCAGTCCTATATCACCGGATCTGTGCAGGGACCGGACGGCTCCGCCCTTAAAGGTGCGACCATCTATGTGTGCACCGGACTGGTCAAGGCGGAAAGAGAGGAGCGGGAGGGTGCCAAAACCCGCATGGTGCTGTATTACAGCTCAGCACAGCCGGGCAGTGGCAAATGCGAGGGCACAGGCAAGTCCGGCAAGGACGGCAGCTTCAAGGTGCGGTATCCCGAAGGCAAAACCGGCGAACTGTTTGCCTGGATGGCGGGCTATGAGGCGCAGATCATGCGGGGCGTATCTGCCCCTTCGGACGTTGGCGTGGTGAAACTTCCCGGAACGAATGACACTGCGGCGGTGGAAAAACGCAACATCGAAACCGCTCAGCAGAAGGCCCAGCAGAAGGCGAAATACCTGGAGGAAGAGCGTCTGCGCCGCCAGCACAGCTGGGAAGAGCAGGAGAAGACCTATCCGGGCGGTGTGCATCTTCCGCTGAAGGGTTACACCGATGAAAATGAGCGTCTTAAGGCTGAGAATTCTCTGCCCCGGAGAGTCAAGGCGCTGGTTCTGACCCCCTCCGGCGAACTTCTGGATGACGGGAACGAAAAGACGGTGCGTGTCTCTGTCGGCGAAAACCTGCAGCTGGAAAAATATTCGAACAAGAAGTGGTTTCTGGCCAATGCTGTGGGCAATGGCACCTACTACGGAGAGGGCAGGATCGACGCGCTGGTCCCTCACGAAAAGCAATGGGATATCTGCATCTGGGCCAAGGGCTATGAGCCGCTTATCATCCGGAACGTGAAAGCCCCCAAGGATCTGGGCACGGTGCAGCTTTCCGGAGTCAATGCAGAGTTGGAGGAGCTTCCCCACATCATCAAGTAAGGGAAAGCATCACTGGCGGCAGCCCGCCAGGGCCATTGGCCGAACCGCTTCCGGCGTGACAATCGGACACCGTTTGTTGCGCTGTCAGAGGTTCGGCCTTGTCATCCTTTGCTGCCGGTTTTTTTGCCACAGACTGTTCCGGGGCTGGGCACCAGCGGAGGATGCGGATAAGACGGTTTGTGGCAGCCAAAGAGACTCTGGAAAGCAGCAAAGATCCTGGAAAGCCTCCCTGCAATCACCAGGATCTGCTGCCGTTTATGGCTATGACCAGAGTCCGGAACTGGTATTTGGGGACTAAGGGTGCCCGGTATGGGGAATTCCCGGGAGCTGGTATTTCCTGAAGTTTTTTTT
>FLNX01002242.1_pt1 | contig 29804 bp, 23 predicted proteins | sample 1140341 | NCBI WGS metagenome assembly FLNX01 (sample SAMEA3878208, study PRJEB12797) | bioreactor metagenome | biome: Moose rumen | place: Sweden | collected 2011-10 | reverse complement strand
GGAAGCGGGCTTGGAAAATTTTATTGAAGTTCGGCTCGGCGACGGCTTGAAAATTTTGTCGGCGGGCGAAGTCGATACAATTTGCATTGCGGGCATGGGCGGCGCATTGATTGAAAAAATTCTAACCGATTCGCCCGAAGTCGTAAAATCTGCGCGGCAACTGATTTTGCAACCGATGAACGACACAAAAAAAATTCGCCGTTGGCTCGCGGAAAATAATTGGTTTACGGCTGACGAAGATTTGGCAGAAGCGGGCGGAATAATTTACGAAATAATCTGCGCGGAAAAAAATCCCGTTCAAAAAATTTTCAAGCGAGAGACTTCGCCGCTTTTGAAAAAATTTTTTGCGCAACGGATTGAAAAGTTGGAAAAAGTTCTCGCGGAAATGAGTAAAAGCTCCGCCGCCAAAAGTTCCGAAAAATTTTTGGCACTTCAAGCCGAAATTGACGATTTGAAACGCCTTTGATAAAATAAAAAAAACAAGTCGCCTCACGGTCAAGCGAAAGCGACTTGTTAAAAAAACCAAAACGTCGATGGACATGATAAATCCTTCGACGGCAAATGTCAAAGGAGAGATTTTTATGAATACCAAACCAAAACCGGTAGATCAACTGACGCCTTACGACTTCATCATGGCAGAACTGCGCGGAATCAGGGAAGAAATGCGCAATATGCGTCAAGAGATAAGAGATGTTCGCCAAGAAGTTAAAGACGTTAGCCAAGAAGTTAAAGATGTTCGCACGGAATTAAACGGACGCATGGATAAACTCGATAAATTATTAAACGAAAAGAGTTCGACATCAAAAGGTTTCAGAATATCTGATCTTTCAAATTTCGATTTATGGATAATAACAGCTACTGTCGGTATAGTATGTGCATTGATTAAATAAATCATTCGTGCCACTCAAATTCAATTTCTCCGATATGAACGGTCGTTCCTTCCTTAATCCCGCGAGCTTTCAACAGAGAGTCAAGGTTTTTCATGCGCCAAATAAACTGAAAACGTCGCAAACCTTCCGCGTTGTCAAAATTCGTCATGGCAACGATTTTTTCAAGATTTTTATTCCGAACAATAAACTCCGCCGCATCATTGCGCTCGATAATTACGGGATCGTCTTCCTTTTCAACGTCGAAAATTTTTACATTGTCGACAGGCGCGGCTTCGGGAACAATTTCTTCCAAACTCTTGCCGACAAAATTAATAAGCGCGTCAAGATTTTCATGAGTGGCGGCTGATATAGAAAAAAATTTAATACCTTCCTGCTCTGCAAGTTTTTCAAGGGCGGGAAGGTTTTCTTTTGCCTGCGGCAAATCGATTTTATTGGCAACCAAAATTTGCGGACGCTTTGAAAGTTTTTCGCTGTATTTCTTAAGCTCGACATTAATTTTTTTAAAATCTTCGATAGGATCTCGTCCGTCAATCGCCGCCGCGTCCACGATATGCAAAATTAATTTCGTCCGTTCAATGTGTCGCAAAAAATCATGTCCGAGCCCGACGCCGTCCGCCGCGCCTTCAATCAAACCGGGAATATCAGCCATGACGAAAGATTTTTCATAACCGAGATTGACAACGCCCAACACGGGAACAAGCGTTGTAAAATGATAATCGGCAATTTCGGGACGCGCAGAACTCACGGCGGCTATCAAACTCGATTTGCCGACGCTGGGATAACCGACCAAGCCGACATCCGCCAAAAGTTTTAACTCCAATAAAAGTTCGCGACTTTCGCCCGGCTCTCCGAATTCCGCAAAAGTCGGAGCACGTCGCGAAGACGATTTAAATTTTGCATTGCCCCTGCCGCCGCGCCCGCCTTTGGCAACAATCGCCCGCTGTCCAAGTTCCGTCAAGTCCGCCAAAATTTCTCCCGTCGCCGCATCTTTAACCAGCGTCCCTTGCGGAACTTTTATAACGCAATCTTCGGCTCCGCGCCCGAATTGTTTTTTTCTGTCGCCCGCGTCGCCATTCTCGGCAACGTACTTGCGATTGAATCTGAAATTTAAAAGCGTGTTTACATTTGCATCAACCTCAAGGACAATATCGCCGCCCTTGCCGCCGTCGCCGCCGTCGGGTCCGCCTTTCGGAACAAATTTTTCTCGCCGAAAAGAAGACTTTCCGTTGCCGCCGTCACCCGCCCGCACGCTGATTTTGCTTCTGTCTATGAATTGCATTTTTCATTCCCTCCGCGCAGATTATTTCAAAACCGAGACAACCGACACGACAAGCCCGCCGATTGCAACGACTATCGCTCCGAAACCGACAACCGCCGCGATTGTCATTGTACGAAGTTGCTCACTGAGTTTGTCGAATTTTGAATCAATCTTCGCGTCCATTGCATCGAATTTCTCATAAAATCTTTTGTTCATTTCCTGCAGGTCGGCATCGTGTTTTGCTTGAGCCGCTTTCATATCGGCGTCATGCTTGCGCCTGTCTTCGTCCTGTCTGTCTTGCAGGCGGCGCATGTCTTCGCGCTGTTGACGAATTTCTTCAAGTGCCATATCGATTTTGAGCATTGCTTTATCGAAATTAGCGTTTTGGGCGTCAATTTGCCTTTGAAGACTTTCATTAGTTTTTTCCTGTTCAGTCATGTCAATCGTCTCCTTTCGCCGGATAAAATTATGCCCGAAAAAATTTTCTCTGTCAAACAAGAAAAGCAATGCGAAATGAAAAGATTTGTAGCGGTTGGTGAAGAACGGGCGCACAGGACGTGCGCCCGCCGGCAACAAAAACAGGATGTTTTTATTGCCGGTTGAAGCCCCTTTTCTTTTGCTACTTTTCTTTTGGGGCTGCAAAAGAAAAGTTGATCCTATAAACAAAATATTTTTAAACGCAACGGAGTCGACGAGTCGCCGAGAAAAATTTTCTTTGATTCGTTTCTTGAGTGCAAGCAAGAAATGAAAAAGACCGCCAACCGAAGTTGACGATCTTTTTTAAGAATTTTTTTTTGACATGCGCTTTTAGTTCTAAGCTTTAACTGACATCTCCGAACCGGAAGCCGCATCTCCCGCCTCAGCAAAATCTGCGGCATCAGTTATTGGAGTAAGTTGAGCACCGAGAAAGCATTTTGATTCGACTGCGCCAGCATGTACTGCGAGGCTTGCGACAAAACGCTGAACTTCATGTAGTTGGAAATTTCCTTCGCCATGTCGGAATTACTAATGTTCATGTCGGAGTTCTCAAGGTTTTCGATCTGAGTGGAGACATTGTCGGCGGTGTAGCCCAAGCGTTGCTCCCAAGCACCGACATCGGCGGCCGCATTCAATGCAGTAGTGAGTGCCGTATCAAGATCATCAAGCAGAGTGACGCCAGAACCTGTATTGTCGGATATTCTGTCGAAAAAGGCAAGAGCACCTGCGCCATCAGTTATTGTACTAACCAATGCATGCCCATTTGTCTCAAGATCAAGACCTTTTACGGTCATGTTTTGCAAAGTTACATTGCTTATTATCGCGTCTTTATCATCGCCCACTTGGAACAAGAGCGTAGACGGAGGTTCGGAACTATCTGAACCGATAGCGACATCTGCTCCATTGGTATCAACAGCAGCAGTGCTACGTTGCGTAAGAAGAACTTTACCGTTGTATTTCGTATTCATCGCGTTGTCGTTGATTTGGTTGAAGATCTGTGTAAGTTCTTTTGCGATGGCAAGCTGATCGTTGGAATTTGCTGAAGAATCAAGTCCTTGATAAACACGTGCTCTTGCCGTACGAAGAAGATCAACCGTGTTGGAGATGGCTCCTTCAGCGGTTTTCATCATGGCGTTGTCGTTCTGAATGTTCTGCTGTGCCTGATTGAGAGAGTTGAGGCGTTCGCGCATTCTCTGGGAGATCGCGTAATTGGCAGCGTTGTCTTGTGCGCTGTTAATTCTCAAGCCGGTAGTTGCACGATCCATCGCCTTTGACATCTGCGCGTTGTTTTTCTCAAAGGTGCTGTGAGCACGAACCGCCGACATGTTTGTTGCGATTTGTGAAGTCATTGTTGTTTCCTCCTTGATATTCCTTTAAAAAAAGTATCCTGAAACGACGGTTTCCCTTCCGCCGTCAAACAAATGAGTCAGATTAATTTCCGACCGTCGTCGGAACCGACACTTCGCACGCGTAACGAGTGCCTCAACCGCGAACCCATTCATTTTTCAAAACAAAGATAAATCTTCATTCGGCATTTTAACAAGAAAAATTTTAAGTGTCAACTGCGCAACGCGTTATATTTCCATAAAAAATTTCGGTTGTCAAGGGGATTCTGAAAAAAAGTGGGGAGTTCATCCCCTTTTTTCTAAAGTGGATTCGCAAAACCATCTCGGCTACTCCTTCGGTTGAGTTTCAAAATAATTTTTATGTGTTGAACCTACTTTTTCTTTGCTTGTCCAAAGAAAAAGTAGCAAAAAGAAAAGACCCCTCGCAGGGGCGTTTCCGGCAAAGAAAACATCCTGTTTTCGTTGCCGGCGGGCGCACGTCCATGTGCGCCCGTTCCTTCTCTCACCGCTACAAATCTTTTCATTACGCATTACAAATTGCTTTTCTCGCGCCCAAAAGAAAAATAGCAAAAAAAAAGCGTCGCCGCTTGAACATCCTGTTCAAACGCGGCGTCGTGGGGCGGCGTCCATGCCGCCTCTCTTGTTAATCGCCTACTTTCAATCTTTTCATCTTATGATCTTTTCATCTTTAAACGAATTGCTTTATCTGAGCATGGCAAGAACAGCCGAAGAATTTTGATTGGCTTGCGCGAGCATCGCCTGCGCGGTCTGCAAAAGAACATTGCTCTTTGTGTAGTTGGTAATTTCTTTCGCCATGTCGGCATCACGAATAACGGATTCGGAACTTTGGTCGTTATCGTGAGAAGTAGTGACATTCGCGCTGGTGTAGTCAAGGCGGGAAAGGACGGAGCCGATATTGATTTGTTGATTGAGAGCCATTGTAAGGGAATTGTCAATGACGTTGATTGAGGAATTGGCGGCTTCTTTTGTCATGACGCTGATTTTATTGTTTTCGGTACCTTTTAAGCCGAGAGATTCTGCCCGCATGTCGCCCAAACCGACTTTAATCGCGACGTTCGCTTCGGGGCCTGTGTGGAAAGTCAAAGCTTTATCGCCCGTTTGATTTTCGGCACGTTGCATAAGTCTGAAATTGTTAAGAGAAGCATTCGCCGCCTTTTTGACATTGCCTTGAGCGTCCAAAATGCTGAGAGTGAAGCCCGTAATTTGGCGCGTGACGCCCTCAAATTGCGATACAACGGTAATGCCCATTTCCTTATCCGGCGTATAAGCATCCATATCGAATTTATTTTTGAGATCTCCGACTTTTCCTGTTGCGTCAATCTCGGCAGTTTCTACGCCGTAATCGTCGCCGGCAAGCGTCGTAAGAGCCTCCAAAATGTCGCTTAATTTTTTATCGCCGACAGATTCGCTGTAAAGCGTCACATTGCCGTTAAAGACGATAGAGGCTTGAATATAATCGGTAGACTGAATTCCAAGCGACTCGTCAACGCGATTTTTAAGAGCCGTTAAAGCGGTATCTGAAACGACGGTATCGGTTGCCAAGCTCTGATTTAGAAGAATTGTCTTGGTTGCCGAAACTGTATTATTTTTTGTGCCGTCGATAAGATATTTGCCGTTGAATTGAACGAGGGCGTTGTCGTCGATTTGATCGATGAATTGATCAATTTCTTTTTGAATGGTAGAACGGTCTTCGTCTGTATTGGAATCATTGGCGGCGTTGATGGCGCGTTCTTTAAGCGTCTTCAAAATTTCGATTGTGTTGGAGACTGCTCCTTCGGCGGTTTTCATCAACGCGGCGTCGTTTTGAATATTTTGGTTGTCCTGTTCGAGAGCGCGAATTCTCATGCGCATACGTTCGGAGATTGACCACGGCGCAGAGTCATCTTGAGCCGTATTGATTTTCATACCCGTCGCGACTTTCGTCAAATCTTTTTGGAGCATATTGCTGTTTTGATCCAGAAGATTTGTGATGCGCAGGGCGTCAATGTTATGCTTAATCACCATACTCATAATAATTTCCTCCTTGACTAAAAGAAAAATTTCAGGCGATAAAATCCCTTTCGCCTCTCATTGTCTCTTAAAAATTTTATCGTTGACATTTTGAAATGCTTAAGGGCAGTCGGGAAGTTTTTTATCTCAGGAAAAATTTTTTTCAGTATATCAAAGGAGTTTACGAAAAGCAATTAGAAAAGCAATTATTAATTCGTAATGCGTAATGAAAAAGATTTACAGCGGTTGGCAGAGACACGGGCGCACAGGGATGTGCGCCCGCCGGCAACAAAAACAGGATGTTTTTATTGCCGGTTGAAGCCCCTTTTCTTTTGGCAACGTGACGTTGCATCCAATGGGTGCGCACTCCAAGTCTTCAATGACTTAAAGTCAGTCGTTACCCCTTGCTGTTCCGCCGCTTTTAAAGCGGCTCTTTTGGGGCTGCAAAAGAAAAGTAGGTTAAAAAAATAAAATTCATGATTGAATCAATCGAAGGATACGCCGAGATGGTTTTGCGCTCCCACTTTAGAAAAAAGGGGGACAGCTCCCGCAAGAAATGAAAAACCCCCGCCAAAATTCGACGGGGATTTTTCAGTATCGAACATCATGCGCCGTAAGCGCACGCCTTTAAGCTTTAACTGTAATCTCAACTGTTTCAGGAAATTACTGGAGCAAGCTGAGTACTGCGCTGGAGTTTTGATTGGCTTGCGCGAGCATGGCTTGAGCAGACTGCAGAAGAACATTATTCTTCGTGTAGTTAGTCATTTCTTTAGCCATATCAGCATCACGAATCGTGGACTCAGACGCTTGGACATTCTCACTCGAAGTCGTGAGGTTGGCACTGGTGTATTCGAGACGAGCCTCGATGGCACCGATTGTGGTCTGCTGGTCAAGAGCCTTGGTAAGAGCGTTTTCAATGGCATTGATTGACGCATTGGCGAATTCTTTGGTTGTGACCAAAATTCTCTCGCCCGTTGTACCTTTAAGACCGAGAGCTTCGGCGCGCATGTCACCTATACCGACCTTAATCGCGACGTTGGCTTCCGAACCGACATGGAAAGTCAAAGCTTTGTCACCGGTTTGATTTTCTGCACGCTGATACTGTTTGAATTGGTCGAGAGCCGCATTCGCCGCTTTCTTGACATTGCCGTCAGTATCCGTAATGCTGATTGTGAATCCGGAAATTTGCGAAGTTACACCTGCTGTCTGCGCTAAAATAGCAACACCCGCTGCCTTATCGGGCGTGTAAACTTGAACATCAAACTTGTCTGTTCCGATGGTAGCAGGCGAGGTGCCTGTTTGTTCTGTCAAGCTGATTATGCCGGAAAGTTCCAGCAGAGATTGCAATGTAGCATCATTTACCGTTCCGCTGGTTGTCGAGGTCACGCCGTTATTAATCCAAGAAACCGTGTATTTATCGGTAGAGAGAATTTCAAGCATATCGCCTGCGCGGTTTGCAAGAGTAGTCAAAACGGATCCTGAACTGGTATCGGTTGCCAAGCTCTGGTTGAGAAGAATGGTCTTGGACGAAGAAACGACGTTGTTTTTCGAGCCGTCGACGAGATATTTGCCGTTGAATTGAACAAGAGCATTGTCGTCGATTTGGTCGATAAACTGATCAACTTCCTTTTGGATCGTTTGACGATCTTCTTCGGTGTTGGAATCGTTGGCTGCGTTGATGGCTTTTTCTTTTAAAGCCTTCAAAATTTCGATTGTGTTGGAAACCGCACCTTCAGCAGTCTTCATCAACGCGGAGTCGTTCTGACTGTTCTGATTGGCTTGGTCGAGTGAACGGATACGGACGCGCATACGCTCGGAAATTGCATAACCCGAAGCATCATCCTGCGCACTGTTAATTTTCATGCCGCTTGCGACTTTCGTCAAGCTCTTCTGGAGCGCGGTGCTGTTTTGATTCAAAGTGTTGAGCGTACGAACTGCGCTCATGTTAGTTTTTACTACCATTGCCATGGTTATTTCCTCCCTGATCTTCCTAGAAAAATTTTTCCTTAGTCGACGGTTTCCCTTCCGCCGCCAAACAAACGAGCCTTTTTGCTTGTCTCCCGACCGTCGCCGAAAGACTTCGCCTCGCACGCGTAACGAGTGTTGCAATTTTGAGCCCGAATTGTTTCTGTTTGATTTGCTCCCTGCAGTTTAAACAGGGTTGTTAAGTTATCCTTAACTTGTTCCTCCAAAATTTTTTAGGTTTTTCAAAGTTCTTGTTCGGAACGTTTTCGCGCCCCGTGTTTCTTTCTGTAAATCTTATCGTTTATCAACGCAGATTCATTAAGCCCTTCAGAAAAAATTTTTTCCCGCGCTGAATTTTATCAAAAAAAATTTTTGGCGTCAATAAATTTTCAGCCAAAAGGCATAAAGATTGTGCTAAAAGTTTTTAAATGTCGAGATGACGTATTTTTTATTTTACGAAGTATCCTGCTGTTTTATCTCCGTCAGTCATTTCTAAAGTTGCCCGCCAATCTTCTTGAGCATCTTTATCGGAGCTAATTGCAACTTTTTTAAAGCCATAAGTTGTTCCCTTAATTTCCTCTTGCGCACCGTTAATTAAAGCCTTGCCTGTCGGCGGTTTAATGTCGGAGGCATCTTTCAGATATGGTGCCAATGTTGTCAAAGTGGGATCTGAAGTAGGTTCTCCTTTTTCCATGCTGTAAATTGCAATCGCAGTGTCGAGAGTCGAGAGGTCGGCTTGGATTTTGGCGGTATTGGCGGCAGCAGTGACGGAACTAAAGCGCGGTACGGCTATCGACGCCAGAATTCCTATAACCATTACCATTAAAATGACTTCCAGAGTTGCGAAGCCTCGCTGATTCATATAAATCGCTCCTTTTATTTTTTTGGGAGCATTTTAAGTCAAAAGCTTTTCGCGATCAAGAAGTTCTTTTCAAAATTTCTTGCCGACATTCAAGAAATTTTTGTAAAGAAAATTTTTCTCGCTGCCGCCGATCTCGATTGAATTCAAAAATAATTTTTGTGTTTAGGATCAACTTTTTCTTTGCTGCGCCCAAAGAAAAAGTTGCAAAAAGAAAGGGCGTTCAGACCGGCAATGAAACATCCTGTTTCAGTTGCCGGCGGGCGCACGTCCATGTGCGCCCGGGTATTGCCTTTCATTACTCATTGCACATTGCTCATTGTAAAAAGCCATCTCGGAGTCCTGTCAACTTTCAATCTCAATTCTAAATTTGTAAATTAAACTTACTTTTCTTTTGCCGTCCCAAAATTAGATGGCAAGTTGTTAGTTGTTAGTGTTTTTACTTTCAATCTTTCCACCTTACAATCTTTCCATCTCAAATCCTGTGCGCCCGTGTCTTACCTTTCATTGCTAATTGCTTTTCCGCAACGTTTGGTTTATTATTGATGAAAATTATTTATCAAGCGGGAGTGATTGCATGGACGATAAAATTTTGGATTGGGTTTTTCCGGCAGAAAAATTTTCTCTCGACGGCGATCCCATGTCCATGCGCACCGTCGCACGAGAAATTTTCGATCTCGATAAAAATTCTCCCGAAGGGCTCGCGATTATGGCGGAGTCTTCACTTTATCTCGGAAATTTGCAGGAAGCAGAATCTTTTGCGCAATATGCTCTCGCCGCCGAGCCGAATCATCTGCGCGGACGACTTGTTTCGGGCGGTATCGCCGTTAAAAATTTCAAGCTCAATGCCCAGATAAAAATTTTGGAAGGCGTGATAAACGACGCGCACAAAGAATTGAAAAATTTGCGGGCAAGTCTTCAGGAACACAATCATAAATTCGCTTTCAATCGCAGAAAAAAAACTTCGGCGGACGAAGATTTTGAACGGCAAATCGACAAAAAAATTTTTATCACGCGCTCGATTTTGTTCAAAGCCCTTACTTGGAGTTCAAACGGATTTTATTTGACGGGCGAACCTGCGCGGGCGGCACAAGCTCTTTTCGAGGCAAGTTCCCTAACCGAAAACAACGAAACGGCGGCGGAGCTTTACTCCAAACATTTATTCTTGAGAAATTATCGCGACACTTCGCAGGCGCAGACGAAAGAACTTGCACAGAAATATAATTCCTTTTTCGCAACGATAACGCCCTTTTCTCACGACAAAAAAAATCTTGACGCCGATAAAAAAATTCACGTCGGATATATTTCGCCCGATTTCCGCGAACATGCCGTTGCAAATTTCTTGCCGCCGCTTTTAAAAAATTTTGATGCCGAAAATTTTTCCGTAACTTGCTACTCGACGGGCAGAAGTGATTTCGTCACGGAGAAATTTAAAAAGTTCAAAGTCGGCTGGCGCGATTTGGAAGGCAAGGAGCCGTTGTTGTCCGCAAATATTATCGCCGAAGACAACGTTGACATTTTGGTTGATTTATCGGGGCATTCGCAGGACAGTTGCCTTCCGATTTTGGCTTACAAACCTGCGCCCGTGCAAATTTGCGGCATCGGTTACACGGCAACGACGGGGCTTAATGCCGTTGATTATTTTTTGTCCGATAAAATTTGTTCGCCGGAAAATCTCCCGTCGAATTTTACGGAAAAAATTCTGCGCGTCGAGCCGTGCAATTTATGTTACGCGCCCGGCTTGATTCGACAAATGCCCGATATTGAATCGATTGCTCCCGTTCAAAAAAATTATTTCGTGACTTTCGGTTCCTTCAACAATTTTGCCAAAATCAGTGACGATCTGCTTTATTTATGGCGGGCGATTTTGGAGCGCGTCCCCAATTCCCGTTTGATTCTCAAAAATAAACTTTGCAGTCTTGAAGAAGGCAGGGAGCTTGTCAGAAAAAAATTATCCAAAATGAGTTTTCCGCTCGACAGAGTCGAATTGCGCCCTTACAGCCCGGATTATCTTGAACAATATCGCGAACTCGACGTTGCACTTGATACTTTTCCCTACACGGGCGGCACAACGACTTGCGAGGCTCTTTATATGGGCGTGCCCGTGATAACTCTGCGCGGAAAAACTCACGGCTCCAGATTCTGCGCGTCGATTTTGAATGCCGCCGATTTATCGGAGTTAATTGCGCACAGCCCGATGGATTATGTGAACAAAGCGATTCAACTTTCTCGGCGAAAAGAATTGTTGGCGGCTTATCACGTCGGGCTTCGCGAACACATAAAAAATTCCGCGCTGATGGATTCAAAAAATTATATTCGCGAGTTGGAAAAAATTTATCGGGAAGTTTGGAGAAAAAGGTTATAGGTTATAGGTTATAGGTTATAGGGAAAATTCTATCAGCTATAAGCTATAACCTATAAGCTAAAAAGGAGGTTTTTGATGGCTTTGAATAAAAACTCGGTTGAACTTTTGGCACCGGCGGGACAATGGGAGTCGCTGGTTGCGGCGATTGAGGCGGGCGCGGATGCCGTTTATTTGGGCGGCAAAGCTTTTAACATGCGCGTCCACCGCACGGATTTTAATTTCGACGACGAACAGTTGAAGGCGGCGATTGAATTTGCGCACAAGCGCGGCGTTAAAATTTATGTCACGCTGAACAATTTAATCAGCGCGGAAGAAATTGCTCCGCTCGAAAAATATTTGCTTTATCTCAACGAAATTCAGCCCGATTCGATTTTGGTACAGGATTTGGCGGTTATAAATCTCGTCCGGAAACTCGGCATAAAAATTCCGATGCACGCTTCGGTTATGATGAACACGCACAATTTCCACACCGTCGAACTGTTAAAAAAATTCGGGATAACTCGCGTTGTAGTCGGGCGCGAATTGACTTTAACGGAAGTTTCTTTGCTGAAGGAACGCACGGGCATTGAAATTGAATATTTCATGCACGGCGACATGTGTTTTGCCGAGTCGGGGCAATGCATTCATTCGGGCGTAGTTTTTGGGCAGAGCGGAAATCGCGGGCGTTGCATGAAACCTTGCCGCTGGATTTATAAACTTATCGACGAAGCGACGGGCGAGATTTTAAACGATTTTTCTTACAAACTCGCGCTGAACGATATGTGCATGTTCCGCAATATTCCCGACTTGATTCAAGCGGGCGTCGTGAGTTTTAAAATTGAAGGGCGCATGAGACCGCCCGAATTTGTTCGCCGCCTTGTTTCGACTTATCGACAGGAAATTGATTCTTATCTTGCCGACCCGACAGGTTACGCCGTCAACGAGGAGCGTTGGAAAAATCTTTATGAAAATCGCGTCCGTGACTTCACAACGACTTTTGCCTTCGGAGCGACGACGATTAAAGACATTGGAACTTCGGGCAAACGCGAGCCGCGAATTTTTTCCCGCGCAGTTGTCGAGCCCGCCTTTGACGATGACGCCGTTAAAGAAATTTTTTCTTCCGAACGGGCGATTAAAAATCCCGGCGACAAGCCAAAATTATCTGCGCGGCTTTCGAGTTTGGAAAGTGCAAAGGCGGCGGTCGAGGCGGGCGCGGATATAATTTATGTCGGCGGAGAAATTTTCAAGCCGCTTAAGCCGTTTACTCTTTCCGAAATAAAAAAAGCCGTCGAGTTTGCTCATGCGGCAGGGAAAAAAATTATTTTGGCGACGCCGCGCACTTCAAAGGATAAAGATTTGTCGGAGCTTGCAGAGATTTTTTCCGAGAAAATAAATTTTGACGGTGTGCTTGTCGGAAATTTGGGCGCGTTGAATTTTATAAAAACTTTGACGGACGCGCCGATTTATGCGGATGTTTCTTTCAGCGTATTCAATCCCGTTGCCGCCGATTTTCTTAAAAATCTCGGAGCAGTTCAGGCGACGGCATCTCTTGAATTGAGTTTCGCGCAAGTTCGGAGCGTTGCGGAAAATTCTCCGTTGCCGATTGAAATTATTGTTCACGGCGCGATTGAGTCAATGATTTGTGACCACGACTTCGCCAAACTTTATCTGCCCGATTATGACGAGTTCGCGACGCCCGAAAAATTGAATAAACATTACGCATTGGAAGACGAGGCAGGCGAAGTTCATTCTTTGCGCGTTGATCAATTCAAGCGTTGGCATATTTTTTTCGGGAAAGATTTATGTTTGTTGCCTTACGTCGAAAAATTTTTTGGCGCGGCGACGCTAAGAATCGAAGCGCAAAATTATTCGTCCGAAGTCACCGCGCAGATTGTCAAACTTTATCGCAACGCCCTCGACAAAATTCCTAATTCCTCATTCCTAATTCCTAATTGCAGTTTCGGCGCGGGCGTTTACAGATTTAAACAAAGCAAGAATTCAATTCAATAAATAAAAAAGCCGCCTGCAGCAAGTTGGGCGGCAGATTTTTTTATCTGTCTTCGTAAGGGCGGACGCGCAAAATTAAATTTCGTTCGTCACAAATTTTTTGGCAAGCGGAAATTTCTTCGGGCGGCGTAACTTTATCGACGACGGTTAAAACTACGTGCGGCACAAAATTTTTCATATGCTCGGCGAAAGTCAACATTACGTCGAAAGATTTTATTCCGTAAGCGGCGCGAGTGATTTTGAAATATTTTTCGGCGGTCGCGGCGTTGAGACTGATTGAAACCGTGTCCAAAATATTTTTGAAGTCCGCCGCAATTTCTCGCCCGTGATAAAGTTCGCCCAAGCCGTTTGTGTTTAATCGCGTCGGCATACTCGGACGAATTTTTTTCACATAAGCCAAAAGCTCCAAAAGCTCGGCAAGTCTTATCGTCGGCTCGCCGAAGCCGCAAAAAACAACTTCCTTGATGACTTGCCAAGGCGCGGCGTCCAATTCCGCTTTGACTTCCGCAACGGTCGGTTCTCTCTCCAGCCATAAACTGAACTCCTTCGCCATAGATTTTTTTTGTCGCAGGCAGAAAACACAATCGCAGTTGCAACGGTTGGTTAAATTTATATAAAGCCCTCGCGGCGTTGTCGGATCAATTTTCAAACTCTCGGCAAGCGGAAGATATTTTCCGCCTTTGTGTGTTGCATAGACAATCATTTAAATCGCTCCTTGACTTGTTTAAGGGTTTGTGATAAATTTTCAATGCTTTGAAGTATGAATGCGAAAGGCAGTTCGATGCGAGTCGACTCCTTCCTCGTTAGTAGCTATAGACTATTGATTCTTGAGCCGCGGCAACGGCTTATTTTTTTCCATTGAAGTACGTGAGAGCCGCGAATACGAGCGTCCCGACTTGGCAAATAATACTTACCCAATCTTGAAACTCCATTACGCGTCACCTCCTTCCTTCGAGGAAGAAAGCCGAGCCATCGAACTGCCTGACGCGAACACATATTATCATACGTCAAAAAATTTTTCAATAAAAAAAGCCGATTGACACGCCAAAAGTTTTGTGATAAATTTTTCTCGTGTTAAAAAGTAATTACGCGAAAGGCAGTCGATGTATCGACTCCTTCCCCGTTAATAGATGAGAGATTTTTTGGAGCCGATTTTACGGCTTATTTTTTCTTGTGGTTATCGAAGTACGTGAGAGCCGCGAATGCGAGCGTCCCGACTTGGCAAATAATACTTACCCAATCCAGAAACTCCATTACGCGTCACCTCCTTCCTTCGAGGAAGAAAGCCGAGCCATCGAACTGCCTGACGCGAACGCATATTATCATACGCCAAAAAATTTTTCAATAAAAAATGCTGATTGACGCGCCAAAAGCTTTGTGATAAATTTTTTCGCAAAGCTTTAATTTTTTTGGGAGGGATTTGTATGAAGAAGTTGATTAATTCGATTGAGGCTGTCGAAGAGCAGATGATTCTCGGTCTGGTAAAATCTGCGCCCGATAAACTCCGCAAACTCGAATGCGGAAATGTGGTTGTCCGCGCAGATAAAAAGGAAAATAAAGTTGCACTCGTCAGCGGCGGCGGCAGCGGGCACGAGCCTTCGCACGGCGGCTTTGTCGGAAAAGGAATGTTGGACTGCGCGGTTGCAGGAGCAGTTTTCACTTCTCCGACGCCCGATAAAATTTTTGAGGGCATTAAAGCCGTTGCGACGGACGCGGGCGTTCTTTGCATTGTAAAAAATTACACGGGCGACGTTTTGAATTTTGAAATGGCAATCGACATGGCAGGCGACGAAGACATAAAAGTTGATCATGTTGTGGTTAATGACGACGTTGCTGTTAAAGACAGTCTCTACACGACGGGACGGCGCGGCGTTGCGGGAACGGTTCTTGTTCATAAAATCGCGGGAGCCAAAGCCGAAGAAGGCGCGTCTCTTGAGGAAGTCAAAGCCGTTGCGGAAAAAGTTATCGCCAACGTCCGCACAATGGGCATGGCAATTTCTCCTTGCACGGTTCCCGCCGCCGGCAAACCCGGTTTTGAACTTTCGGAAGACGAAATGGAAATCGGAATCGGAATTCACGGCGAGCCCGGCACTCATCGCGACAAAATTGCTTCGGCGGACGAAATTGCCAAAACTCTCTTGGATAAAATTCTTGCCGACATCGACTATAAAAATCGCGAAGTCGTTGTTATGGTAAACGGCATGGGCGCGACGCCGTTAATGGAGCTTTACATCATCAATAATTTTGTTCAGGATTATCTCGCGGCGGCGGGCGTCAAAGTCTATGATACAATGGTTGGAAACTTCATGACTTCAATAGAAATGGCGGGCTTTTCGCTGACGCTTTTAAGATTAGATGATGAGCTTAAAAAACTTTACGACGCGCCCGCAGATACTCCCGCGCTTAAGAGGTAATTAAAATGATTGACGCGAAAAAAATTCTTGAAATAATTTCTGCCGTTGCCAAAAAGATTGAGGCGGAGAAAGATTTTCTTACGCAACTTGATAACGAAATCGGCGACGGAGATCATGGAATAAATCTTTCACGCGGTTTCAAAAGCGTTGAAGAAAAACTTCCGACTTTTGCCGATAAAGACATCGGAACGATTTTAAAAGGTGTCGGCACGCAACTTGTCTCGACTGTCGGCGGCGCGTCGGGTCCTTTATACGGCACGGCTTTTATGAAGGCGGGCAACGTTTGCAAAGGCAAAACGGAAATCTCGGACGCGGAATTTGTTTTGGCATTTGAGACGGCGATCAACGGAATAAAAATGCGCGGCAAAGCTGTCGAGGGAGAAAAAACCATGCTCGATGCTCTTTGTCCCGCTTGCAAAGTTTTAAAAGAAGAAATTGATTCGGGAAAAACTTTGACGGAAGCTTTGGCGGCGGGCGTCGAGGCGGCGGAAAAAGGCGTTGAATTTACCAAAACGATAATCGCCACAAAAGGACGCGCCGCTTATTTGGGCGAGCGCAGTCTCGGACATCAAGACCCGGGCGCGACTTCTTCGCTTTACATTTTGCAAACCGCGCTTAAAGTTTTGCAAAGGGGATAAAAAATGGTTGGGATAGTGATTGTTTCTCATAGCCAGAAATTGGCGGAAGGCGTCGTTGAAATTTCTCGCATGATGGCTGAAAGTGCTCCGATTGTTGCGGCGGGCGGTTTGGAAGACGGAAGCTTGGGAACAAGTTACGAAAAAATCTGCGCGGCGATTGAAGAAGTTTATTCGGCGGACGGCGTGATAATTTTAGTTGACATGGGCTCGGCGGTTATGACGACGGAAATGGTTTTGGAGGATTTGGATAAACCGAACGTCAAAATGATTGATTGCCCGCTGGCAGAAGGCGCGGTTTTGGCGGCAGTTGAATCGGCAGGCGGGCGTTCTTTGGAAGAAATTTCTTCGCGTATTGAAGAAACTCGCACAGCCAAAAAATTTTGAGTAGCAAAAAAAATCTCCGACTTGAAAACGAGTCGGAGATTTTTTTAATTACTCATTGCCCATTACAAATTAATCATTGCCTTTGTGCGGGAGCCACTCCACTTGAATTTTTATTTCTTCGCCCGCTTTGACGTCCATATCATAAACGTAAGGCTTATCGTGCCGAGCGGTTGTGAGAGTATCGAATATCACTTTTTCATTTACAGTGAGCTTGGTATAATCAATCCAATAATCAAACGTACTTGAGATCCTTACTTGAGCTTTTCCGACCGCATTTGCTTTCGCGACAATCTCCAAGTTACCAACATAAGAATCAAGAGCATAACAAATTCCCCTGTCTTGCCACCATGACGGTTTAGATAATTTTGCTCTGTCGTCCGAAAAGGAAATTATTTTCAGATTGTCTTCGTTCATTTCTTTATCCAGTCGGACAATTATTCTCGCGGTAAAATAGTCTTTAAACTTACGAACAATTTCTGCGTCATTGTCTTCATTAATTTTGCAAAAATCTTGTTCAAGAAAATGTTTCGCGTCTTGATAAAGCGGTCGATTGCTCTGACTTATCTCCACGTCCTCCAAAGCTTTCGTGACTCCGACAACGCTAACAATATGGGTAGAGCGACCGAAAACATGAGTGTCGTAATAAGATGCCGCATAACGATAAAGTTCTTCGTCGAAATAAGCGGTGAACAAGCCGTAAGTTCTGCTGGATTCAAACATTGCCTTCAAGCAAGTTGCAGGCAAATTGCCCGGAATAGGAGGATTATTTTTGCCTTCGGCGAGAATTTTTTCCGCTTGCAAGTCGCGGGGCTGTAAACAAAATACCCCCCCCAATTATCTTTGTCGGATGAAAAATTACGCGGGAAGCGTTCGTTGATTTTTTTTGCATACTCGATTGTTTCGGGCTTGATTGAGTGCTTGCTGTCAAAAGGAAACTTCAGCAAATCGGGAGCATACCGAGTAAAGAGCAATGTCATTAACAGTTTATGATCGGGACATTCGGGCGTGTTGAGTTTCAAAGTTCTCAATTCGGGATCGAGCGCAGGGGAAAGTAATATTTTGCTGTTGAAATAATGATAGATGGTAAATTTCCCGAAATGATGTCTGCATCTTGTTTCTTGATAAAGGTATTGCGGAATATCTTCGCAGTCCTCGTCGGCAATTTTATATTTTTCGCGAATGGCACGGAAAGCAGAATTTGTTACCGTTTCCAAAGAATGGAATAGTTCACGGGACAAAGAATACGAATAATTCCTTGTCTTCCAATTTTGACCTTCCAAGTATCTTTTCGGTGATTTTTGCCAATAAGTCCGAATGATTTCTCCGCCATAGCCGGTGAGCTGATAGCACTTATCCGTTGTTTTTGAAGCATAAAACATAAATGACTTATGGAAAGTTTGAAGATTATAAAAATTACTGTTCCAACAATCGGAAAAACTGAAACGCAGAGTTTGATTTGCAGGAAGCGGCTGATTCAACTTAAAACCATAGTGCTCGGCAATTTTGGAGGCGATCTCATAATCATCTTTGTAAGTATGAAGAGTACCCTTAATGGAATTAATTTTGCATTTGTTAAGGTCTATTCCCGAATGCAATGCGACGACAAAGGCAACGCGACTGTCAAAGCCGCCTGTCAAATCCGCCGCGATAAATTTTGTGTGTTGTGCAATTCCGCGCAGGACAGAACTCCAAAAATCAATCCAACGATCCAAAGTCGCAATGCCTTCTTCAGAATCAAGCTCAACAGTATTTTCTCGATAGTCAATAAGCTCTGTCTCAAGTTGTTTATTCGTTGTTTCAATGTGAATAATCGCATTTCTTTCAATGAGCCGAACTTCATTAACAGCGGTTTCCGAATAAGTATGACTGCATAAATCATTGAGAATTATTTGATGGCAATAATCCCGATTGACAGTCAGCGGGTAGCGAAACTTAATGTGGTCGAGCAGGCGGAAAAAGGAATTGCTCAGCGCGAAATAATCCCCGTGACGGAAAAGGTAAATGCCCCAGCAACCGTTTAAATCCTGCTTGATTGTAATTTGCCCGTCTTTGACTTCGACATAGACATAACAGCCGCGCCCGTCCAAATTTTTAGCGGCGGCTTCCGTCAAATTATCTTCTTCGTAAATGCCCGTCGCTTGAATCGAGTAGCCGTAAAATCGCGTTTTGACTTCGGCGAGATTGTTCGAGTCAATCAGAAAAAATTCTTTCTCAACGTCGAAAAAATTTGTACTGCCCTTTTCCAGCTCCGCGATTTGTGCCAATAACTTTTTGTGTTCTTCAGCATTTTTCATACGCATCATCCTTTCATGCCGATCCTAATTTAAAAAAAGCTACCTGTCAATTTTTTTATTCTAAATTTCAGTCGGATTATCGAATCACAAAAAAAATCAGGATATTTCCCGAAAAGACGTTTGAACAGCGGAAAGATTATCTAACTTTCGGGCGGGTCGTCGAAGCCCAAAAACCATGTCGCGACAAAGCCCATGATATAAGACGTAACGAGTCCGAAAAAATAAATCGGAATGTTATTCGTTGTGGCGGCAAGCGGCAAGCCCGAAATTCCGAGCGTCGCCGCACCGACAGTAAAAGTTGCTTGAATTGCTCCGCCGAATGCCCCGCCTATGCAAGCTCCGATAAATGGTTTGAACAGCGGAAAAGTTACGCCGTAAATCAGCGGCTCGCCGACTCCCATCATGCCGACGGGCAGGGCAGAGACGATAGTTTTCTTGAGGAATTTATTTTTTGTTTTGAAATAAACCGCGATTGACGCGCCGACTTGTCCCGCGCCCGCCATTGCCAATATCGGCAACAAAATCGTTACGCCGAATTGCGAGATTAAATCGACGTGAATTGGCGTCATTGCCTGATGAATGCCCAACATGACAAGCGGCAACCATACGCCCGCCAAAATAAATCCGACAACTGCGCCGCCCGATTGAATCGCTGTTGTTGCCGCCGCGCCTATTGCGTCCGACAATGTGCCGCCCAACGGTTGAAGAATAAAAATTGCCGCCGTGCCCGCCGTCAAAACCGTTACAAGCGGTGTTAAAAATAAATCAAACATTTCGGGGATAATTTTATGCAAATTTTTTTCGAGCCACGCGCCAAATGCCGCAACGATTATCACAGAGATAACTCCGCCGCGTCCGGGAACAAGTTCAATGTCAAAAAGATTTATGTTTGCAAGCCCGGGATGCGTCATCAATGCCGCCAAAACTCCGCCCAAAATCGGAGTGCCGCCGAAAACTTTTGACGCATTGACTCCGACAAATAAATTCATGCCCCAAAAAACCGCGTTGCCCGCTATCGCCAAAAGTTGAATAATCTGCGCGGAAGCAAGTTCGGGAGAAATTTTTATTGCCAAGCCGACGAGCCCCGTTATCAAACCGCAGGCAATAAAGCCGGGAATCAGCGGCGTAAAAATGCTTGAGATTTTTTTAAAGAAAAGTTTAATGGGTGTGGCATTTTTTTTGCGAATTTTTTCGTGCAGAGCTTTGGCGTCGCCGATTTTGACTTGACCGACTTTAACTGTGTTGGTTGCCTCCAAAATTTTATTAACCGCGCTTGTAACGGTTGTAGCTCTGCCGACGCCCAAAATAACTTGAATTTCATCGCCGTCTTCGTTGACGCCCAACACGCCGTCGATTTTCTTCAACGCCTCAATCATGTACTCGTTCTTTTCAATCAGCTGAAGGCGCAAGCGCGTCATGCAATTTGTCGCTTGAATTACATTTGAATAGAGGACGTTGCCCGTGCCGCCGACCGTATTCAAAATATTTTTTGCGAGTTCCTCTGTTCTGTCCGTTTTATTAATTTCAATCGTCTCCTTTTAACAATTAGGAATTAGGAGTTAGGAATTAGGAATTAAAATCGTGCCTTCATTACTAATTCCTCATTCATAATTCCTAATTAGAAAAGCGGCTCAAAATATCCCCAACGCACTTCCGAATCATAATAGGAACCGGGCGTCTCGTCATAAGTTACGCAAAAGCGATAATAAATGTCGGCTCCAATGTTGTCGTCAATCTGCGGATCAAAAACATATTCGACGCCGTCAATCGCAATAACGCACCAAATATGCCCCGTATAACCGCCGTCAGCTCTGGCAGTTTGTCCGTAAACGGTATAACAATTCAGACCGATGGCTCTTGTCAACGCGGCGAAGGCGCAAGAATAATCGTCACAAGCTCCGACATGCCCGACCAACATTCCGTAAGCGCGAGCAGTGCCGTTTGCTTCGGGGAAGTCGAGCCGCAAAACATTATCGCCGTAAGAGCAGGTGTCGACAAGATAATTATAGCACGCCAGAACTTTATCGTAGGTCGACATATTTTCGCCGGTTATTTGCGCGAGAGTTTCTTGGACAATTTCATCGCAATAATCTTCGCCCGTCGAAGTGGGATAAAGTTCCGCGTTGTTCAATAAAAATTCTGCATCGGAAGCTTGCGCCGAGCCGCTTATTAAAAATAAAATCGCCGCGCAGGTTATGAAAAATTTTTTCATCGCTTAACCTCCGTAAGCCATTCGCTCCATTGCAAACCGATTTGTTCAGAATTTGTTCCTTGCACCCAATCATAAAACAGCCGAATTTTTTTTGCGCGGTCGCGAGCTGTTTTGGAGTACCAATCGTTGCCTTGCGGCTCCAGCAAAAGATTTGAGCCGCCCAAAAGATATTGTCGCCTGCAAATTTCCTCAAGCGGCAAATTAGGATTTTTCAAGATGTCATACATGACAAGAAAAGTTGTTGTGCGCCCGTGCCCCGCTTGGCAATGAAAATGCAACCATGCGTTTTCCGGCAGGTTGGCGACAAAAATTATAAAGTCGTCGACAACTTCAGGGGAAGGAAATTGCATGTCCGCCGCCGCAAATCTTTTGTAATTCAATCCGAGATTTTCGCAAAGTTCGCGTTCGGTTTGCATAAAGCGCGGAACTATCGTGACGGGTTTGAAATTATTTTTATCTTCGTTGCCTAACGGCTCAAAAGTAGTTTCGACTCCGCGCAGATTTTCCAATCGTTCAATCTCGTCCCGTTCGACTTCGCGAGAATTTTTGCCGGCATTGGCGCGATTTTTTTCAATGTACCAACTGACAGGCAAGGAGTTTGCAAAGCCATGAGATTCTTGCCGCAAGTCAAGGATAAAAATTTTTGCGTCGGGCTCCTGCTCCAAAATTTTTTCGCGAATCGTTTTTAACGAACTTTCCGAAGGTTGTCCGCTCGCCGAAGCCCAAAGTTCATTCAAACCTGCGCGGGTCGGCTCCTTGCCGCGAGAATCAATTTTCCAATCGTCCGTCATCAATCGGAAATTTCTCGGCGCGGCGGAGGCGGAGCCATCCAATCGCCAAATGCCCGAAATTTTTTTTGCACTCGCCGCTGAAAAAATCGACGCGCTCAATAAAAAAATCAATGCGCCCAAAAAAATTTTCTTCGCCAAAATTCTTTCCCTCCTCCAAATTTTTTTCATGCAGTCTAACAATTTATTCCTGTTCGGTCAACTGCGCCGCGCAGGATTTTTCTTTGATTGACAGAAAAAATTTTTCGGGGAGGGATTTTATGAACATTGAAGAGCTTTACAAGATGATTAGCCCTTACGTCGTCAACGGCGAGATGACTTGGGATAACTTTGAAAAAATTTTCGGCTTCCTGCCAAAAAAAGAACAGTATCTTATCTGCGATGCCGTTCAAGACGAATTAAAAATTTCTCTCGTCGAAGAAACTTTGAACGTCGAGGAAATTTCAAAAGTCGTCAGCCCTTACGTGTTCCGCGAAAGTCTTACATGGGACAATTTCAATAAAATTTTTGGTGCCTTGCCTTTGCGAGAACAATATGTCATTGCCGACGTTATCGAACTCAATCTGAAAATTTCAATCGTCGACGAGATAAATTTTTCGGAAATTGCGCCGCTTATTCGCAGAAACGCAAATGAAATTAAGGCGTCGAATAAAATTTTAATCAAAATGATTCAAAGCGGCGACGAACAGGCGCGCCAAGATCTCTGCATAAAAAATCGCGGGCTCGTCGAAAGCCTTGCCGACTATTACGCAAAAAAATTTTCGGGCACGCTGGAGTTTGAAGATTTGGTTCAGGAAGGAAATATCGGTATGTTGAAGGCGGCGGAGAAATTTGATCTTCGCAAGGGATATGAATTTTCAACTTACGCGACGTGGTGGATTATTCAAGCGATCACTCGCGCCATTGCGGACATGGGACTTACTGTTCGCCTGCCCGTTCATATTGTCGAAAAAATTATTAAGGTAAGTCGGCTGGAAAGAAATTTTTTGATTCAGGGATTTGATTTGAGGCGGCGCATAGAGCTTATTGCAAAAGAAATGGCAACAACGCCCGAAGAAATCAGCCGTCTTTTTTCGTTGCGGGCGATTTATATGAACATTGTTTCTTTGGATAAACCTGTTGACGAGGAAAACGATTCTTTTCTGCGCGACTTCATCGAGGATAAAAATACTCCCGATCCCGTCGAAGTTGCGTCGGCTTTGCTTTTGAAAGAGCACTTGGAAAATGTTTTGGAAACTTTGACGGCGCGTGAAAGAAATGTTTTGCGCTTAAGATACGGGCTTGACGACGGGCGCGAGCGAACGCTTGAGGAAGTCGGAAAAAGTTTCAACGTCACTCGCGAAAGAATTCGTCAGATTGAAGCTAAGGCGTTGCGGAAACTTCGGCATCCCGCCCGCTCGAAAAAGCTTAAAGATTTTTTGGAATGAGGAGAGATTTTTTTGAAGGAAAAAATTTTACGGAGCCTGCGCGGAAAACTTGAAAAAATTCCGAGCGGTAAAAATATTTTCGTGCTTAAGGGCATGCCGTTGAGTTTCATTGGCGAAGAAAATTTTCTCGAAGATTTGAACGCGGCGATAAATGATCCGCTGAAATATTTTATCGCGCTGGCAACAAGCGGACGGAAATTTTTATCTTACGAAGAATTTCTTTTGCTGAATCCGTTCATCTTCGCGCAATATGATTCGGTTTATATTTTCAACAACAATCTTTTCATTGAGCAATTTCCGATTGAAAATAAATTCGGCGACGCGACCAAAAAAATTTTGCTTGAACATTTCACCGAGCCCGAAAACATAATTGACGAGCCGAACGAAGAAAATCCCGGCAGTGCCGCAAAACTTATCGACATTTTTATCGGGCTTAAAGACGGCGGAAATTTTTTAATCGGCGTCTACAATGACGAACAAATTTTGAGCGAGCCGAAAGTTAAAGTTTTAAATCTGTTTGATTCGGAAGAAGAACTTGACGAAATTGATTTTAGCGACGCGCCGAATTTTATTGACTTGCAAGAGGAAACGGACTTCATAAATTTTTTGCGGGAAATTATTTTCGCGCCGCCCGAAAAAATTTTTGTGCGAACTCACAACTACGCCGGCGACAAGGAAAAACTCAACGAACGTTTGAAAATGCTTGCCGCGCAGATTGAAATTGTCCGCGTCCTGCCCGAAGAATTTAGGCAGGGTTTTGAACACAGAAAAGAATTCACCGAGATTTTGGCGCGGCATTGGGGACATGACGCCTTCAGAAATTTCAAAGTCTATGATTTGCAGAAACTCGACGCGGGCGAAAAAATTATCCTTGACGTTTCGCAGGAACAAATTATCTCGGACATCGTTCGTCAAGCGGAAAATTGCATGGCGGGCGAAAACTTCCGAGATATTTTTGTTACGGCACCGACGGGCGCGGGCAAATCGGTTATTTTCCAAATCCCTGCAATTTATCTCGCCGAAAAATTTCAACTGTTGACGATCGTAATTTCGCCGCTTATCGGACTTATGACCGACCAAGTCAAAAATCTTGAGCTGAAAAATTATCGGAAAGCCGCAACGATTAACTCCGACATTTCACCGATTCTCAAGGATCAAATTGTGGAAAAAGTTACGGCGGGCGAGATAGATATTCTTTACATTTCGCCCGAAACTCTTTTGAGCCGCAGCGACGTTGAACAACTTATCGGCGACAGGACGATTGGGCTGGTTGTCATTGACGAAGCGCACATTGTCACGACTTGGGGCAAACAATTTCGTCCGGACTATTGGTATCTTGGAGATCACATAAGAAAGTTGCGCAAAGTTCAGAGCAATCGCAAGGGACATTCATTTGTAATCGCGACTTTCACGGCGACGGCGATTTATCGCGGCGTCGAGGACATGTATGACGAGACAATAACCGCGTTGCACATGCGCGAGCCGATAACTTATCTGGGCTACGTCAAGCGCGGCGACATTGAAATTAAAATCGACAAAAAAATTTCGACGGGCGAACGCGCAGAATTTGAGTTGGAAAAATTCTCCGATCTTGAAAACGCCGTTAAGCGGGCGAAAATTTTTAAAAAGAAAACGCTGATTTATTTTCCCGAAGTGCAACTGATTGAAACGGCAAAAATTATTCTTCAGAACAGAAATGATTTTGACGCCGTCGCGATTTATCACGGGAAATTGAACAGGGACGACAAGCGCGAGAACTACGAAAAATTTCTGCGCGGAGAAAAATTGGTTATGCTCGCGACAAAGGCTTTCGGCATGGGCATTGACATAAACGATATTGAAATTGTCATGCACTACGCGCCGACCGGCAACGTCTGCGATTATGTTCAGGAAATTGGGCGGGCGGCTCGGAAAAAAAATCTGCGCGGCGAGGCTCTTTATCATTACGACAAAAAAGATTTTAAATACATCAAGCGTCTGCACGGGCTTTCGGCGATAAAAAAATATCAGCTGATCGCCGTCGTGAAAAAAATTTATGAACTGTGGAGTTTCAAGCGCAAAAATAATCTTTTGCTTGACGCGGAGAATTTCACTTACATTTTCGATCGTTATGCCGACGAGGCGACGAGCATTAACAAAGTAAAAACTGCGCTTTTGATTATCCAAAAAGATTTTGAGGCGCGGCTCGGATTTTCGCCTTTGACGGTTCGCCCGATACCGCTTTTCGCCGTAGGATTTTTTGTGATAAATCCTTCCGTGCAAAAATATCTTCTGCGCGACTTCGGAGATTGTTTAAAAGAAATTGAGCCGACGCTCCATATTTGCCGCGTGAATCTTCAAATGATTTGGGAGAAAAATTTCCGCGACAAATCTTTTCCGCAATTCAAGTATCTGATTTACTCCAAAAATGACGAGTTGCCTTTCAACAAAAAATATCCTCTTCAACCCGCGCTGTGCGTCGAGATAATTTTTGAAGAGGATTTCCGCGCAGTTTTCAAAAATTTGTTCGGGCGATTCAAAGCGGCGGTGAATAAATCGAGCGACGAGATGAAATATCTTTCCGTCGAAAAATTGGTTGAGGCAATGAATATTTCCGAGTTCAAGGCGCGAAATATCTGTGAAGTTTTAATTGCGTCGATAATTTCTTACAGAAAAAATTTTTATCCGAAAGGACGTCCGCTTTTTGCCCAAAACACTTATCCGAACGGACATGTTTTCTATCGTTTCAGCAGGGCGATGAAATTTTATTTTGCATGGGTCGAAAAGATTTTTGAAGAAATTTTTGCCGAGACCAAAGACGGAAAACTTTACATAACCGACGCGATGACAAAACATGCCAAAGAAATTAATACGGTGCTTGGGATTTTGGAGGCGTTGGGAATTTTGAATTTCAAAATGACGGGCGGTGCGAACAGCCAGATTTACATTCACATTAACCAGATTAAGAACTTGAAAAACATAATTGATGCTCGCGGCAAATACAGAAATAAAATTCTTGAATCGGTGAAGGCGCGGCATGAAATTTCGGTTGCGATGCTCACTTACATTTACGAAAACAATTTTGATAACGCGGCGATTTGGGATTTGTTGGAGGATTATTTTTTGGGCAAAATTCCCCCCGAAGCGGTTTAACAAACTTTTCTTGCTTGCACCCAAGAAAAGTTTTAAAAGAAAATTTTTATTAACTTACTTTTCTTTTGTTCGCCCAAAAGAAAAGTAAGCAAAAGAAAAGGGCGTTCACCCCGCAAAAAAAACATCCTGTTTTTATTGCGGGCGGGCGCACGTCCTGTGCGCCCGTGTCTTCGCCACCCGCTGTAAATTTTTTTCATTACGCCTCGCTTTTTCAGTCTGTTGTCGAAGGATCTATGTCAATCAGAATGTCGGTGCGCTTGTGAAGTTCATGTTCCAGCAAAAATTTCCGAACGGCTGATAAATCGGTTGATTTTATCAAAATCGAAAATCTGAACACGCCGCGCAGATTTGCTATCGCCGCTTTTATCGGTCCGAATATTTCTTGCCGCCCTGCAGAATTTTTCACAACTTCCGCTTTGAACATCTGGACTATTTCTTTTGCAAAAATTTTCGCCTTATCTTCTTTCGGTGAGGCGACAATTATTTTTATCAGTCGGCAAAACGGCGGGAAAAAAATTTCTTCGCGTTGTGGAAGTTCGCTTGCAAAAAATTTTTCATAATCCTGCTCGCAACCGAATTTTATTGCGGGCGCGGAGACGTTGTAAGCTTGAACAATCACTTTGCCCGGCAAATCTGCGCGTCCTGCCCGCCCCGCCGCTTGAGTTATCAGCGCAAAACAATTCTCCGCCGCTCGGAAGTTTGAAAAGTTCAAAGCAGCGTCCGCACTCAAAATTCCTACCGCCGTCACGCCGCTTATGTCGTGTCCTTTGGCGACCATCTGCGTCCCGAATAAAATATCTGCCTCATGCTTGGCGAAAGCGTCAAGTATTTTTTTTTGCCCGAATTTTTCCCGCGTCGAGTCTCTGTCCATTCGTAAAATTTTTGCGCTCGGAAAATAAAATTTCAATGCTCGCTCCAATTTCTCCGTGCCCGTCCCCAAAAATTTTATTCGCCGACTGCCGCAACTCGGACAAATTTCCGGCGGCTCCGATTCTGTTTCGCAACGGTGACATCTCAACTTTCCGTCTGCGTGATAAGTCATCGGCAAGCCGCAATCGGGACATTTGGCAACTTCACCGCAGTCTCTGCACATTACAACCGTCGACCAACCGCGCCTGTTCAAAAGAATTATCGCCTGCCGGTTTTCCGCCAACGTTTTTTTCAAAAGTTCAAGCAATGCTCGACTTAAAACTTCTTTGTTGCCCGCCTTCAGCTCGCCGCGCATGTCCGCACATTCCACTTCAGGTAAAGGATTGTCCAAAACTCGGCGCGGCATTTTTAAAAGAATCAATTCGCCTTTCTGCGCCCGATAAAATGTTTCCAAGCTCGGAGTCGCCGAGCCGAAAATTATCGCCGCCTCATGAAATTTCGCGAATTCTTCCGCCACAATTCGAGCATGATAGCGCGGAGAATTTTTATCCTGCTTGTAAGAAGAATCCTGCTCCTCGTCAATCACAATCAAGCCGACGTTTTCAATCGGTGTGAAAAGTGCAGACCGCGCCCCGATAACTATTCCGACTTCGCCGTTGCGAATTTTATAAAAGGTGTCGCTCCGCTCCGTTAAACTCAAGCCGCTGTGAATGACTGCCACGTCCGAGAAATACGCTTTGAAATTTGAAACGATTTGCCCCGTCAAAGCAATTTCGGGAACCAAAATTATCACGCGCCGTCCGAGCCGCCGAGTTATCTTTGTCAATTCGATATAAACTTGCGTTTTGCCCGAACCCGTCACGCCGTGCAACAAAAAGCCTTGAAATTTTTTTGCCGATAAAAATTTCTCAACCGTCTCAATCGCCGTAAGTTGTTCTGCCGTCAATTCAAAACTGCGCGGAACAGATTTTATTTGCGAATAACTGTCGCGCAAAATTCGCCGTTCTTCCACTTCGACAAAGCCCGCCTCGATTAACGGTTTTATTTTTGCCGAAGGAATTTTTTGCTCGGTAAGTTCAAACGTCCGAAGTTCGCCGCGTTCCCGCAACAATTTTAAAAATCTCAGCTGCACGGAATTTTTTTTGAAATTTTCTTCGTCAAAAGCCCGCGCAGGTTTGTAAATTTTTTCAAAGCGAACGGAAATTTTTTTGCCCCGTCGTCCCGGCATAAACAATCCCATCGTTTGCGACAACGGACATAAATAAAATTCCGCCATCCAACGCGCCGCGCTTATCATTTCGGTTGTAAACCACGCTTCGTCATCTATCACGCCCGAAATTTCTTTAAGCTCAAAAGGAAATTCTGTCGCGTCGTCAACTTCGCCGACATTTATAACAAAGCCGTCAACTTTTTGCGTTCCGAAAGGAATTGCCACTCGCCAACCCGCCGATAAAAATTTCAAGCGGTCGGGCACAAGGTAAGTAAAATTTTGTTGAATACTATTCGCCGTGACATTTACACAGACTTCAGCAATTTTCATCCGCATCCTCCAAATATTTTTTGACTGCCGCAACAAACTCGACCGCATGTTGATATTGAGTCTCCGCTTCTTCGTTTGACACTGCAAAAAAATCTTCATAATCGCTGTATTGCCGAATTCTGAACGCATCGCCTATATACGAAGAAAATTTCACGTCGAAAAGCCCGCCTTTGACATATTCACGACGAAAATAACTGATAACCGCCGAGTGCTTTTTGAAATCTACATAAGCTTCCGACAAAAGCGCACGAGTGGCAGAAAATATCGCATAATACGAGCGATTGACGGAATCTTTAAAATGTCCGCCGTCCAAAAGCTCTTTCGACACTGCCAATCGCTCTGTGGCTGCCTCCAATCTGTATTTCGTTAAATCACGCAAGACGAATTCCCTCCTTGAAAATATTTTCGTAATAACCGCCCGCATTTTTGTATTCCTCAAAAATTTTTGAACTGATAACCATCGGTGAAGTCAAAATATCGAATTCCAAATCAATGTCGTTTGCTTCAGACCAAACTTCCCAACGTTTTTTCTGCAAGTCGGGACATTCACCTTTGACGATAGCGGCGAAGTCAATATCCGAATCTTCGTCGAAGTCGCCGCGGGCATAAGAGCCGTAAAGATAAATCGCCTCGATGTCGTCGCCGTAAGCTTTGCGATAAGCTGCCACTACTCGACGGCAAACTTCTTCCATATGCGGCATTGCATTCATTTAAATCGCCTCCGAAAAGCAATTAGGAACTAGGAACTAGGAACTAGGAACTAGGAACTAGGAACTAGGGAAAAGCAAAAGTGAATGAAGACACGGACGCACAGTTAGAGATGGAAAGATGGAGAGATGGAAAGATTGAAAGTAAAGCGATTCGTAATGCGTAATGAAAAAATTTGTAGCGGGTGGCGAAGAACGGGCGCACAGGACGTGCGCCCGCCGGCAACTGAAACAGGATGTTT